>JAEEGH010001980.1_pt1 | contig 57110 bp, 53 predicted proteins | sample 9134181 | NCBI WGS metagenome assembly JAEEGH01 (sample SAMN16246544, study PRJNA631951) | gut metagenome | biome: gut microbiome; feature: rumen; material: DP-attached | host: Bos | place: Iran: Karaj | collected 2018-10 | reverse complement strand
CTTCTCATACAGGTTTATATTGATATAGCTTTTAGTGCAGGTGTACAGTTCGAATGTTTTTGCCTGCGTAAGTTCTTCGACTGCAGTCATCAGACCGATCGCAACACCGCGGTTCCTGTATTCCTGTGCAACCATGAGGCGGCCGATCTCGATATGATCGCTTTCTTCTCTGAACCTCACGGCCCCGATGATCCTGCCCTCATCATTGCGCTTTACAAGCACCGTCCAGTTCCTGAAATCCGCCCGGTTTTCTTCGAGGGACTCCATCAGAGCGGGCACATTCCTGCTGCCTATCATTTCAGCTTCACTCTCGAATGCTCTCAGCTGCAGATCAAACAATTCCCTTATATCTTTTTCTTTTGCTATTTCATAACCACTACTCATTATTTCCTCCATAAATCCCGAGTTGTCACGCCATCACGCTGCGCTCTCAAAAAAGGTATTTTATTATACACCATCACGACGGATTTTTCCAGATAAAAAAATCGGCACTCTGCTGCGGCAGAGTGCCTTGCGGTTTTTTCGGGGTAAATTGGAGCTGATGATTGAGATTGATCAGATGATGCTCAAAGTCGAAAAAGTAGATCCTACTGCTTCGGGAGGGAAGGCTGGCTGTTCAAATGATATCCGGGTTTATTCAACAGGAAACGTCTTTCCCCCAATCGTGATGCTGGTGAGCTGGTTGACATTGATCGTTCCCTGACCAATAAGACAAATATCTTTGACGATGTCTCCCTCTGGCTGGCTGCTTCTCAGGGGCAGACCGACCTCCCGGTTGCTCCCGTCGGCAAAACTCAGCATCGCAGTACGCTCTACTCCTTCAATGGCGGCAAGCCAGCTCTGCTCCAATTCCAGATAAGCTCGTTGCTCCGAATCATCGGCAAATTCGTGGCTGCGGTACATCTGACTGACGCCATCGTGGCGTATAATCCAGTTCACGCCGGATGCGGATACCTCCGCGCCTAAAAACTCACCATTGCCATACGCGCCATTCTCAAAGGAAACGGGCTCCGAGAACCAGACAATGCGAACAGCTTGTCCGGTGTGTTCCACCTCCACGCTGCCAAGCTCGCACAACAGCTCCACCTCGCTGTGGTCCATCTCGTAATCAATAATCTCCACCATAACGAAACGAAGCACCGCTTTTTCCCCTTGCTCCAGTTCAAGTAGTGGGATAGCGCATTCTGTGGTCAAAGTCTGACTCTCGCGGTCATAGCCGTCCCGGAAGTGTAGAGGGTTCATGGCTTCAAAGTAGCTTTCTCCGTCCATAGTAGCATAGATGAAGCAATACCGGTGGCCGTTTGCGGGAAGCGCCTGTTCTTCCCAGTCCACCTGCTCTGTAGATTCCAGACGCTCAATCATTTCCGGCGACACTCCGTTGATAACGACCCAGAGCCGCTGGAACTCACCGTCGTTCATGGTGGACAGAAGCGTGACTCCATCCACAGGAGCCTTTTCCGGATCTTCGGCAACGGGATATTCTACATAGTCGGTCACATGGTTTTCGTCGATCTGCAGATGCTCGCGCAATTCTTCCTGCCGCTGGCGATGAATACTCAAGCCTATGGCATAGGCAACCGTTCCCAACGCCAAAATCAGCGCCGCAACCAGCGCAAAGGTAATGATCCGTTTTTTGAAAGCGTTTCTAACGCTATCTCCCGTCTCGTATCCGAGCATTTCCCGAGCGCTTTCCAGATAGCTGTCATCGATATCGTTCATAGCAAAAACTGCTTTTTCACTGTTCAGCATAATCCTTCCTCCTTCAACTGTGTCAAAAGCTTTTTCCTCGTGCGGTGGAGCATGGTTTTAACCTTGCTCTCAGTAAATCCGCTCTTCTCGGCAATTTCCGCGATCGACGCCATATACCAATATCTGCTGAGGAATACATCACGTTCTTCTTTTTCAAGCGTGCTTAGGAGGCGGCGAATCTCTCGATTCAGTTCCTTGAACTCCAGCTCCTTTTCCGTATTGAAACCTGAGTCCAGGGTCTCCGCAAGTTCGTCCAGTACGAGCGGCATTTCGCCGTTACCCCGTTTCAGGCAGTCCTGATCACGCAATCGATTCAGGGAAAGCCAGCGGGTCAGTTTGCCAAGATAGGGAGCCAGCCGCGACGGCCTGTTCGACGGCATGGAATTCCACGCTTTCAGATATGTATCATTGACGCATTCCTCTGCATCAGCGGTATCAGCCAGTATGTTGAAGGAAATCGTCCTGCAGTATTTCCCGTACTTAGATTCCGTTTCTGAAATAGCTTGCTCTGACCGCGACCAGTAAAGCTCAACGATTTTGGCATCGTCCATATTTAAATGTCTCCTTTCTGAGGTCCCTCACTTAAATAAAAACGATCTGTAGAAAAAGGTTACAGTGAAGAAGAGATTTTATTATAGTCCAGTTTTGGGCTGAATGGTTTCGTTATTTGAAAACTTTTTGCAGTTTTCGCCGTCACGCGCCCAGCGAGCAAGGTTGACTCACATAAAAAAACGGCACTCTGCTGCGGCAGAGTGCCTTGCTGGTTTTGTCGCGGGTTTCAGACCGCTTTGAAAAGTTTCTGTGAGTCATTCGCCTTGCCCGCGAGCTTTTCCTGCTCCCTACGGGCTGCCTCGGCTTCCTCCATGCGGCGAAGTTCCTCGGCAGCGTCTTCCAACCCCAGGTGAGTGTAAGTGTTGAGCGTGACGCCGATGTCGCTGTGGTTCATCAGATACTGCAGGAAGCGCTTGCCCTGAAAAATAGCGAACGAATCAAGATGGTTTTCCGCAATGCGCCGCATATTCTTTTGCCCGATACTGAAGCACGCCGAAGCCTCGTTTATCGTAAACAGAAACTTCCCGGAATCATCGACAACGCTGTAGTTTTTGATGCGAAAAGTCTCGATTTCCCGATATGGAGCAGTACAGTGCTATCATATGTTGCTGAGAGTGTCCACAGAAACTGTCAAAACATCATTGTTCGTTCAGATTCTTCCACCCGAATCGATAGATTGAAATAAGAATCGAAACAATCGCAATTGCCTCACTGAATGCGCCGCCCCATGTACGGACAATCAGGTCATATGCAAGTGTGCACGGTGATCCGATCAACTGAGACAGCCTAATCTTCTGCGCGTTGTTAGTCCAGTAGCCAACTGTTGTCACTGCAACGGATATGAATGGCAGCAGGCTTTTCCATCCCGCCCAGGTATATGCGGTCATTACGCCCAGCAAAAGAATGATTACTGCCATAGTCACTTTGCTCTTTGCCCATTTCCAGGAATCCGCTTTCAGCAGAAGAAGGTTTCGGACGATGTTGATGATCAGACCAATCGCCCCTGTATACGCACCCATAAGGAAAAACTGGAGGCAAAAAACGAGACAGCCCAACAACTGGCAAAAGAACAAAGCACGATTCGATCTGATCTGGTAGGAGATGATAAAAAGAGCTACACCGACAAATCCTATGGTCTGAATCCAGAATTCACTCATGTGCGGATCACTTCCATTTACGCGACTGAACTGGTTGAAGTATAACACACCCGGATGCTATAACACCGGTTTTATTCTGCACAGCGGGCCACATCTTTCCTTTGCAGGAGATGCTTTTTCCCTACGTTCCGCTCCGGCAGCTCCGCAAGCAGGATTCCAGCCAGAATAAACATTCCGCCGATAATGCTCTGAACGGTAAAGGATTCTCCAAGGAAAAGCACTCCGAGTGTCGACGCCACCATGGGGTTCAATGCACAAAACATCCCAGCCCTTTCGGCAGAGGTTCCACTCTGGGCCACGGGTTGGAGTGTGAAGCCGAAGCCGGTGCAGACAACCGCCAGCATGACAATGCCAATCCATTCCATCGTCCTGTTCGGCAGTCTGGGCGTTTCAAACAGAAAGCTTGCCGCAAGACTGAGCACACCGATCGTACCCACTTGTACGATCCCCGCTGCCAGTGTGTCGATCCCGCTGTGACTCAAGCGGTCGGTAATCAGGATCGTGCAGGCGTAAAGGAGTGCGGCTATCAGGCACCAGCGCTCCCCGGCACCGAAATGTACACCGCCAGCCAGTGTCAGGAAAGCCACGCCAGCAAAGCAGAGGAGTACGGATAAGACAGTCTTCGCCTTGGGAAAGCGTCTCGTCCAGACAGCCTTGAGCAGCGGCACAAGCACGATCGCCGTGTTCACAAGGAATGAAGCGGTTCCGGACGCTGTACGTTTCAGGCCGTTCAACTCACCTGTCATCACGAGGAAAAACATCCCGCCCATGATTATGCCAGCCATAAACGTTTTTCTGCTCAGTTTTTTCAGACGAGGGAGAAACAGTGCCGTCAGGAGAACAAACCCTAAAATGAAGCGGACGCCAAGAAGGTTGAACACACCCATACCTTTTAATATGAGCTTGGAAAACAGGTAACTGGTTGCCCGCGCGATGATCACGCCGGCAAGGAGCAGTTCCGCACGGCTGCGGGAGAGGTTCTTTATCTTCATGTCAGTTCCTCCGAATTGCTTTCTTGACACGAAGTATACTCTCATGCTATCCTTGCGTAAAGCGACATTATTTCAATAATGCTTTGCTAAATAGTCAAGGAAGTGTTTCTGCTGATGGATACCGAAAAATGTGCCGCTCTGCTTTGCGTGATCGAAAGCGGAAGTATTACTGCTGCGGCAGATAAACTGGGCTACACGGTTTCCGGCGTAAGCCGGATGATGGCCGCGATGGAAACGGAAAGCGGCTTTCCTTTGCTCGTGCGAAGCAAAAGCGGCGTTGTGCCGACGGAAGACTGTCTCAGACTCCTGCCCACAGTAAAAGAGCTTGCCCGACTGGGGGGACTCTATGAGGAGCGCACTTCTGCTTTGCGCGGTCTGGAAACCGGCGTGATCCGCGTGGGAAGCGTTTACAGTGCTTATTACGACTGGCTGGCACAGACGATTGCGAGTTTTTCGACACGGCATCCCGGCATTGAGATCCGCTTTCTGCAGGGAAGCAGCAGCGAGTTCTATAGTGCTTTGGCCGAACATGAGGTAGATTTCTGTGTTGTGAGCCGGCGTGAGGGAGATTATGATTTCTTTCCTCTGCGGAATGATCCCCTTGTGGCGTGGATACCGAAAAATCATCCGCGTGTGAAGGACGGTTTCTATCCGCTTACAGACTTTGAGGCAGAACCTTATATCGACACCTATCCCGGGCAGGAAACTGACAACGCGCGTGCTTTCCGAGCAAACGGTCTCTCCCCGCACGGGCAATTTCTCTCAGTTGACATACAGGCAACGCGAGCCATGGTTGCGGCAGGGCTGGGAGTCAGTCTGTGCAATTCGATCCTGGCGCACGGGCTTGATCTGAATGGCATTGTGGAACTTGAGACGCAACCGAGGTGTGAGGTAGAGATCGGGATCGCAGCCCCGAGAAAAGAGGATCGTTCACCGGCGGCTGAAAGCTTTTTGCACTTCTCCCTCCAGCAGATACCGAAGAATTAAAAAGGCGGTGTCGGAATTGATCACTCCGGCACCGCTGATTATTTTTGTACATATTTTGCTTTCAGTCTGCTGGACGGTAGTAAAACGGTAGTATCCCGCTTAGACCGTTGCCGTGATTTACGCCGATTTGCCGCACTCTATCTCAATCTGCCGAGGGCAGGGGACTCCTGCCGTGGCAGACAAATAGGATCTTTGTCATGACGTGCAGGTTCTCCTGTTGAACTCCATATGACGGCTGCGGATTGGATTTCCGTGGCGCGGGGAACTGCCTCGGATGGGATGGACATCGCAACGCACAGGCTTCCGTGCTGGTAAAGAAGAAAAAACCGGTTCCTTCACGAGCAAAGCCACCCGTTCCGCAGGGGCTTTGGTTCGCGCAGCGAGCGCCCAAAGGGGATGGAACGAGTCTATTCGGCAAAAAGCGGGGTGGAGAGATAGCGGTCGCCCGTGTCGGGGAGGAGGACGACGATGGTCTTCCCCCGATTCTCGGGGCGCTTGGCTAAGGCTATAGCCGCCCAAAGCGCGGCGCCGGAGGAAATCCCCGCCAGCACACCCTCGGCGCGGCCCAGCTTGCGCCCGGCCGCAAAGGCGTCCTCGTTCTCTACGGGGATGACCTCGTCGTACACAGCGGTGTTCAGCACCGCCGGCACGAAGCCCGCCCCGATGCCCTGGAGCTTGTGAGCCCCGGGGGTTCCGCCGCTCAGGACCGGAGAACCGGCAGGCTCAACCGCAACTACGCGGATGGCGGGGTTCTTCTCCTTCAAATACTCGCCCACGCCGGTAATGGTTCCGCCGGTGCCGACACCCGCCACGAAGATGTCCACCTTTCCTTCGGTGTCAGACCAGATCTCCGGCCCGGTGGCGGCCCGGTGGACGGCGGGGTTGGCGGGATTGACGAACTGACCGGGGATGAAGGCGTCAGGGATCTCCTTCGCCAGCTCCTCCGCCCGGTCGATGGCGCCCTGCATCCCCTTGGCGCCGTCGGTAAGGACCAGCTCCGCGCCGTAGGCCCGCATGAGAACGCGGCGCTCCACGCTCATGGTCTCGGGCATGACGATGATGATCCGGTAACCCCGGGCGGCCGCCACCGAGGCCAGGCCGATGCCCGTGTTGCCGGAGGTGGGCTCGATGATCACGGAACCCTCCCGCAGCAGTCCCCGCGCCTCGGCGTCGTCGATCATGGCCTTGGCAACGCGGTCCTTGACGGAGCCGGCCGGGTTCAGATATTCCAACTTGGCCAGCAGACGGGCCTCCAGCTTTTCCTCCCGCTCCAGATGGCAGAGCTCCAGCAGGGGCGTGCCGCCGATGAGCTGGTCGACGGATGTGAGAATGGCAGACATGATAATTCCTCCTAGAAAAGCGATGTCGGGTGGGTCGGCTCAATCCTCCAGCAGCGCCAGCAGTTCTCCGCAGGCCCGCGCGGGGTCGTCGCTGTTCAGGTGCAGATCGCAAAAGGAAGAGAGCGCACGCTGCCGGGCGGCCTCCGCCAGCCGGACGGAGACCTCAAAGGGGCTGCGGGCGATGGCGCGGATCCGCTGCTCCAGCACGGCGGGAGAGGGCTCCAGATAGACGCAGAGCGCCTCCGGCATATTTTCCTTCACCTGGGCGGCGCGCTCCACTTCCAGATTCAGCAGGACGTTCCGACCTGCCGAGAGGGCCTGCTCCACCTGGGCGCGGGAGGTGCCGTAATCGTTTCCGGCAAATTCCGTGGTCTCCAGCAGACCGCCGCTGTCCTTCAGGGCGTTCCAGCCCTCCAGATCATAGAAGAAAAAGCCAATGCCGTCCTGCTCGCCCGGTTTCATTTTCCGGGCCGTCACCGGCGTGACGGCGCACAGATCCTTGCGCAGGGCAAAGGCGGCGGTGACAATATCCCGGATCCCCGCCCCGGAGGGGCCGGAGACAACCAACAGCTTCTTCATGGATAAAACTCCGTTTCTGTATCCCAAATGAGGCGGCGCAGGATCGCCGCCGCTTTTATATCCCTATCATACAGGATACCGCCCCGCTTTTCAAGCGGGAATTCCCATCACAGGGTCGAAACGGGCCGAGAAAAAAATCATGCGAAGCGGACTTTACCTCGCTTGCGGAACGTGATACAATTCCTACAAGAACTTGTAGCAATTCCGGAGAGAGGGGCGGAGAAATGGAGAAACAGACGGAGCGCTGGTGCCTGCCGCGGCATAAGGTTTTTCGCCGACTGCTTTTTCTGCCTGTATGGCTGCTCACCCATCTATCTTATCCGGTTCGCATCGAAAAGGATCCGGATACCCGACAGACGCTGATCCTTTTCAACCATCAGACGGCGCTGGATCAATTCCTGGTGAGTCTGGCCTTTCGGCAGCCGGTGTACTATCTCGCCTCGGAGGACTTGTTTTCCATCGGGTTTTTGGCGCGGATCATGCAGGCGGCGGTGGCGCCCATCCCTATCAAAAAGCAGGTCACGGATATCCGCGCGGTAAAGACCTGCCTGCGGGTGGCAAAGGAGGGCGGCACCATCGCCATCGCCCCGGAGGGGAACCGCAGCTACAGCGGGCGTACCTGCTATATGAATCCCGCCGTGGCGTCTCTGACGAAGAAGCTGGGTCTGCCGGTGAAGCTCTTTCGCATTGAGGGCGGCTACGGCGTGCATCCCCGCTGGAGCGATACGGTGCGCCGGGGGCCCATGCGGGCCTTCGTCTCGGAGACGATCGAGCCGGAGGAGCTGAAAAAGCTCAGCGCCGACGCGCTCTATGAGCGGATCCGCCTGGGACTGGACGTGGACGAGACCCGTACCGGGGGCCTGTACCGGGGCCGGAACAAGGCGCAGTATCTGGAGCGGATGCTCTATCTCTGCCCCCGCTGCGGGCCTGCCCGCCTGGAGAGCCGGGGAGACAGCATCCGCTGCCCGGACTGCGGGCTGACGGTGTGCTACGGGGAGGACAAGACCCTGCGCTGCGACGACCCGGCGTTCCCGTACCGCTATGCCGCGGACTGGTATGCGGCCCAGGAGGACTATGTCAACGCCCTGGATCCCGCCCGGTACACGGAGAAGCCCTTTGACCGGGACATGGCCAGACTCTCTGAGGTGATCCTCTATCGCCGCAAGGAGCTGCTGCGCAAGAAGGCCGCCGTTTCTCTGTACGGGGATCGGATCGTGATCGACGAGGGGACGGCGCGGGCGCTTTGCCTTCCCTTCACGGAGCTGTCGGTGGTGACGGTGCTGGGGAAGAACAAGCTGAACCTTTATCACGGGGAAACGATCTATCAGCTCAAGGGCGACAAACGCTTCAACGCGCTCAAATACGTGCAGATCTATCACAGATATAAAAATAACGTAAGGGGGGATCCGGATGACAAATTTTTGGGATTATAATGTCTGGGGCTTTCTGAACCTTTTTGCGGTGCTGCTGGTGAGCCTGCTGGCCGCCAACGCCCTGAAGCGGGCCTTCCGCTTTCTGGAGGCCTCTCTGATCCCCACCTCGGTGCTGGCGGGCGCGCTGCTGCTGCTGGCTTCGGAGGCGGTGCGCATCCTTACCGGCACGGAGATCTTCGAGACCTGGTTTTTCAACCACAATGGTATCGAAATGCTGGAGCTGCTGACCTACCACATGCTGGGCCTGGGCTTTGTGGCCTCCACCTTCAAAAGTGCCGGCGGGAAGCTGGGACGGAAGCGCACGACGGAGATCTTTGATACCGGCGTGACCACCGTTTCCAACTATCTGATCCAGGGCGTGCTGGGCCTGATCATCTCCCTGATCGCGGCGGCGGTGATGACCAAGGGCTTCTTTCCCGCCGCGGGCGTGCTGCTGCCCTTCGGTTACGGCCAGGGCACCGGGCAGGCCATGAACTACGGCAACATCTATGAGACCCAATACGGCTTCGCGGGCGGCAAGAGCTTCGGCCTGACCATCGCGGCCCTGGGCTTCCTGTCTGCCAGCATCGGCGGCGTCATCCACCTGAACATCCTGCGCCGCCAGGGGAAGATCAAGCCCCGGCAGACCGAGGAGGGGCAGCTCCGCTCCGAGCAGGTGCAGGCTGCCAACGAGATCCCGATGATGGACAGCATCGACAAGATGACCATCCAGGTGGCCTTTGTGGCCTCGGCCTATCTGCTGGCCTATCTGCTTATGCTGGGGCTGGGCGCGCTGCTGCCCGGGATGAAGGCCGTGGTCTACGGCTTCAACTTCCTGCTGGGCGTGCTGGCGGCCACCCTGGTGAAAACGACGCTCCGGCTGCTGAAAAAGGCGGGCGTGGTGAAGCGGGACTATGTGAACAGCTTTCTCATGACCCGCGTCAGCAACTTCTGCTTCGACCTGATGGTGGTGGCGGGCATCGCGGCCATCCGCCTCGGCATCCTGCAGGACTACTGGGGCGTGATCCTCATCATGGGCGTGCTGGGGGCGGTGCTGACCTACTTCTACAACCGCCTCGTCTCCAGGAAGCTGTTTCCGGCCTACGAGCAGGAGCAGTTTCTGATGATGTACGGCATGCTCACCGGCACGGCCAGCACCGGCACCATCCTCCTGCGGGAGATCGACAGCGACTTCAGGACTCCCGCGGCGGACAATATGGTTTACCAGAACTTCCCGGCCATCGTCTTCGGCTTCCCCATGATGCTGCTGGCGACCCTGGCTCCCCAGAAGCCCGTTCTGACGCTGCTGATCCTGATCGGCTTCTTCCTGGTGATGAATCTGATCCTCTTCCGCAGTCTGATCTTCCGCAAAAAGAGAAAAACGGAAAAACAGCAGTAAAAGAGCTTCCGGCGCATCGATTCCCGATGCGCCGGAAGACGTCGTATAGCCAAAGTCCCGTTGGGGACGGTTCAGCTGGATCCCTACAACAGCCCGGAATGCGGATCCGCAGCGAAAATCCGCCTCTCTCAACGCCGCACGTTCGCAGACGAGCCTGGGCAGGGGCGGCCTTTTCCCGCCCGTTCAGTTGTTGGTGCCGGAAAGGAAGCAGAGAGTGAAGCCCTCGTACTCGCAGAACATCAGGTCAAAGAGGAAAAAGAAGGGGCCCAGGCCCTCCGGCCCGTCCATCTCGTCCCGCAGAGAGTCCAGATCCGCCAGGGCGGTGACACGCACGGGAAGACCGAAGAGGCGTTCCGTCTCCTCGGCAATGGGCTGCCACACATCGCTTCCGCTGACCTCCCGCAGGGCTCCATGAAAGCCCTCCCGCACGGGGACGCAGGCTTGCTCCCGGCTTTTGATTTCAAAGAAATCGTAAAAAGCCCCCAGATAATCATTCGACGGAAGCGCCAGAACCGAAGTCTCATAGCGCATCGCCAGCCTGTCCAACTGCGCGGCCCTCTTTTCTACGCTTGGATCCGTGTGCATCGTCGTATCCTCCCGGCACTTTCCCGCAAGCCGCTCTGGGCGGCGGAATGGCTCAAAAGGTATGATACCCCTATTCCGCAGGCTTGACAAGAGCCCCGCCCCGTGTTATGACACAGGATAGACAACAAGCAATTTGAAAGAGGGGAGACAGGATGCTTAGACTGATCGAGATCAACGAGGAAAACTGGCTGGCGGCGCGCCGCCTGTCCGTCCGGGAGGAACAGAAGGGCTTTCTGGACAGCGCCCTGGGCATCCTGGCGCGAGGCTACGTGTACCGGGCCAGCCGGGCGCGGGTCCTCGGCGTCGCGGAGGACGGGACGCTCCTGGGCCTGGCTCTGGTGAAGGATCTGGACGAGGAGCCAGCCTGCTACGATCTGCAGCAGTTTTTCATCGACGGGGCGTACCAGGGGAAGGGCTGCGGCACCGCCGCCCTGGGTCTGATCCTGGACGAGCTGAAAAAGGAGCGCAAATACGGCTGCGTGGAGGTCTGTGTCAAACGGGAGGACGCCTCTGCCCTGCGGGTCTATGAGAAGTGCGGCTTCGTTGACACCGGCTATGTGGACGAGGACGCGCCGGACTGTTTGAACCTGATGTATGTTTTTGAATAGAAGAAAAGCAGCAAAACAGCGCCTGCGGCGGCAGGCGCTGTTTTGCTGCGCTCAATCGGGCAGGATCACCCGGTCTACGATCTCGTAGCCCTCGTCCAGCACCCGGGAGAACTCGACGGCGCGGACCCGGGCGGAAAAGGGCGTGAAGGCGGCGGACAGTCTGCGGCAGAGCTCCTTTAGATCCGCCCTCGGGTCATAGAGCAGGGTGACATGGGGACGCCAGCTTTCGTCCCGCGTCCAGCGGTCCAGCGCGTCCCCGAAGCGAGCCGCGATGCGGCGGTGGAGCACGTCCAGCGCCCCGGTCTTCTCCGGCGAGGCCACGAGGATGGAGGTCTCCTCCAGCACCTCCAGCTTCCGGATCTCTGCGGAGAAGGCGGAGAGGCCTGCCAGCAGCTCCCGGCCGCCGCGGAGGAAGGCCGCTTCGTCCTCCCCCGTGTAGGCGGCGATGGTGATATGCCCGTAGAGGGGCCGCCTGGGCCCTCCCGGGACGGCGCGCCGCAGGGCGGCCAGCGTCTCCGTGGCGTCGTCGTCCAGTTTTGCGATCATACACAGCATGGCGCGCCTCCTCATGGGATCTGCCAGGTGGCGGTCAGGCTGTTCTGCCCCGGCACGGTCACAAAGCCCAGGGACTCATAGAGGGCCACGGCGGGGGCGTTGTTCACGTCCACCACCAGCATCAGCCCCTTCGGCAGGTTGCTTTCGATGGCCCTGGCCAGCAGCTTCCGGCCCCAGCCCTTCCGCCGGTAGGGCTCCAGCACCAGCAGATCGTAGATCTCGTTCTCCTCGTCGCCGCAGGTCATGTCCAGATAGCCCACGACTGCCTCTCCCTCCAGGGCCAGCAGCGCCCGGAAGCGGTCCGGCGCCTCGGCCACCTTGTCCCCGGTCCAGTAGACATCCGTGCTGTGGATGGCCTCGTACTGTGCCCGGGTTTGCGGGGACAGGAGCTCCACCCCGGCGGTGCCCAGCCTGGGCGGCGGCCCGGAAAAGACCATCCGCTGCTGCTCCGGGTCGAAGGACGCGCCCTTTTGCTCCAGCAGCTCCCGCAGCAGGGGGTTGCGGGGGTTGAACACGAAGTCCGCCTGATAGCCCGGGCAATTCTCCCGCAGCCAGTCCGCGATCTCCGCGCAGGCGGCGGCGTCCCGGGACAGGCCCGCCAGCATCTCCAAATAGCGCTCCTCCGGCAGGATCAGGAAGCTGAAGAGACCGGTCATCCGGTCCTTTTCATAGACGCCCAGCACTTGGCAGTCGGGCTCGTGCAGAGCCTCCATCAGGTTGAACCGGAGCTCCTCCGGCGTGGACAGCATGGGGTCGGAGTAGATGGGATCGGTGAGAAAAGCGGGAAGAAAGTCCCGAAACGCTTCCGGATCGGAAATGGGTCGGATCATGGCGGGCCTCCTTGTCGCTCTCGATGTGTCAATCTTCAAACTGTTTTTCCAGGATCAGGGCGTCATAGGGTCGGCCGTCCACGGTATAGGCCGCCGGGCGTCGCCTCAGCTCCGTGAAGCCCAGCTTCTCGGCGCAGCGGAGCATCCGCCGGTTGCCGCTCCAGGTCTCCAGCAGAAAGCGGCGCTCCCCCAGGCCCCGGTAGTAGTCCATAAAGGCCGCCAGCGCCCGGCCGCCCAGGCCCTTGCCCCAGGCGTCCATTTCGCAGATCTCGATGCCGAGGGCCCGGATCGCGCCGTTTTCCGGGGCGTTTTTGCGCGGGTCGATGCGCTCCCAGGCCAGCGGCTCGCCCTTTTCGTCCAGATAGTAGGAGGAGACCAGCCCCAGGTGCCGGCCCTCCGCCTCGATCTCCAGACGCCAGCGGATGGCGTCCTCCCGCAGGGACGCCATGAGCTCCAGCATGTCCCGGCGCAGCTCGTCAGGATCCACGGGCTCCAGGGCCATCCAGGGGGTGTCCGCATAGAACCATGCCGTGTCCGTGTTCGTCCAGCGCAGCTCGTCCTCCACATCGGAGAGCCGATAGTCCCGCAGCACCAGACCGTCACAGGATAGGGTCATATCACGCCTCCTTGTCGCTCCGGTCTCAGGTGTGGGAAAGGGTGGGAAGCCGCAGGCGGCGCAGGGCAAAGGGGTTTTTGCGCCCGCCGAGAACGAACAGGCCGCCGTCCTCCTCCACGGGGGCGCAGACCATGCCGTTGGGATCCCCGGGCGTAAAGCCCAGCGTGACCCGGGAAACGCCCGGCCTTGCCAGGGCGCACAGCGCGTCGCTCAGAGAGATGCCGGCCGGGCAGAACAGCTCGTGCAGCAGCAGGGTGTCTCCGTCGTATTCCGCGACGGCCGCCGCGTCCAGGTCGTCCAGAAAGAAGACGCAGTCCCGCAGAAAGCCGGTACAGTAGAACATCAGAAGGCCGGTCTCCCCCTCCATGGCCGCGGCGCTGAAGGGATTGCCCCGGGCGCGGCAGCGCAGCAGCTTCTCACAGTCTGCCGCGCGGTCGGGATCAAAGGGGGAAACCCCGGAGCCCGTTCCTCCGGGCATGGGAAGGGAGCAGGCATGTTCCGTCGCGGGGGAGAAGCCGAAGCGGGGATAAAAGTCCGTCACGGCGTCGTTGGCGTAGAGATAAACCATGTCGCTGTCCGCCGTCTCCCGGAGCACCTGCTCCATCAGGCGGCGCTGCAGGCCCTGCCCCCGCCATTCCGGGGCGGTCATGACGGTGCCGAGCTGGGTCGCCCGCAGGCGTTCCCCCGCCAGGTCAAAATCGATACGCGTGGCGGAGATGTTCGCCACGACCTGACCGTCGGCCACCAGGGCGTGAGGCGTGTAGGCGGTGCGCCCGTCCGCCCACCAGCCCCGGGCGTACCAGTCGGCGAAATCAAAGCCGAAACAGCGCCGGGTAAGCGCGTTGAAAGATGCGCGCAGGGCGTCGTTGTCGCGCAGATCGCTGTGGTATTCCAGATGCATGAGAAAAACCTCCTCAAACAGGATGCGCCGGAGCGGATCAGGACTTGGGCTGCGCGCCGGCCGCGGCTTTTTTCCGCCGCCGCGTCCTCCGCGCCTTCAGCACCAGGGGGATCAGCAGGATCAGATGGAAGGCCAGCAGGTACAGACCCAGCATCATCAGGGGATTGATCCACTCCTTCCCCGCCTCGCGGAAGCGAGTGGCCAGGCCCTCGAAGAAGGGGACGCTTCCCAGATAGCGGTAGAGCATAAAGTCAAAATCAAAGAGAAAGTTGAGGGCGATCGCCGGCACGGAGGCGATAAGATGGAAGGCGTAGCCCAGAAAAACACAGGAGTAGCGGAGATCCAGATAGTCCGTCACGAGGATCAGCAGGCCGAGAAACACCATCAAAAAGTGCCAGAGCATGGTATAGAGCGCCCCGAAGGACAGGAAGGGATACCATTTCAGGGCGTTCATGAACAGCATGACGGCAAAGCCCCCCAAAATGCCGCCGGTGACGAGCCAGCACTCCGCCATGCGCTTCAGCTTCCCCTTGCCGAAGCCCGCCAGCAGCGCCGCCGGCATGATGACGGAGCAGGTGTCGAAGGGCATCAGCCAGGTGTTGCAGGCGCCGGTCACGCGGATGTCATAGACGGACTCCCATATGGTCTTGCCGATGTAAAACAGCGTCAAAAACACGCCGACGGCGCGGATGATGGCCAGCACCCGGCGCTTGGAGCTCTTGCGCAGCAGCGCCAGCAGCAGCACAAGCAGCACGGCGGAGATCGCCAGATACAGCCACTGGGCCAGACCGCCGTAGTCCTGCCCCGTATAGCCCTGGATGTTGTATTTGTATTCAAAAAAACCGTAATCGCCGGTAAACATAGGCGCCTCCCGTGCAGATAATACGCATTTGCGCGGCGCGCGCACGGCGCCGCCGAAGGAGCGTCCTTATCATAGCACATTCGGAACGATACTTCAATCACGCGTTTTGCCCCGGCGGAAAGCGTCGGTTTCTGTGGACAAGGGCGGCCCGCGATGGTACAATACTGCAGGAACAAAGAAAACGGAGGCTTCGCCATGCTTTGGAACGCGAAAAACGGGACGCTGTCCCTGGGAAATGCGAAAATGCGCTACGTGTCCTTCGGGCGGGGGGAGCGGATCCTGGTGCTGCTCCCGGGACTGTCCGACGGGCTGGCCACCGTGGAGGGGAAGGCGCTGCTGCTGGCCCCGCCCTACCGGCGCTTTTTCAAAAACTGGACGGTGTATATGTTCAGCCGGAGAGAGGAGCTGCCGGAGGGGGCCACCGTACAGGACATGGCGGAGGATCAGATCAGAGCCCTGGAGACGCTGGGGATCCGCAGGGCCTGTGTGGTGGGCGTGTCCCAGGGCGGGATGATCGCCCAGGCCATGGCGGCGGCCCACCCGGAGCGGGTGGAGAAGCTGGTGCTGGCGGTGACCGCGCCCCGGGCCGACGAGGGCGTCCGCGACTGCGTGGAGGGCTGGATCCGTCTGGCGGAGCGGGGAGAACACCGGAAGCTGATGATCGACACGGCGGAGCGGAGCTATTCGGAAAAGACCCTGCGGGGCTACCGGCTCCTGTACCCGATCCTGGGCATGGTCGGCAGACCGAAGAGCTACCGGCGCTTTCTCATCAACGCCCGGGCCATCCTCTCCTTCGACATGAGCCGGGAGCTGGATCGCATCGTCTGCCCCACCTTGATCCTGGGCGGCGAAGCGGATCGGATCGTGGGCGCGCAGGGCTCCGCGGCACTGCACGCGGGAATCGCCGGGAGCGAGCTGCACCTCTACCCGGGCCTGAGCCACGCCGCCTATGAGGAGGCCCCGGACTTCTGGGAGCGGGTGCGCTGCTTCCTGGAGAAGAAAACAGAAAAAGGAAAGGAGCAAACGCCATGCTGACACTGGAACGGGCAAAGGAGCTGAACGCCTCCATGGTCACCCAGGAGGCCCTGCTGCTGCATGAGAAGAACGTCTGCTACGCCATGGGGGCCATGGCCGCCCACTTCGGGGAGGATCCCGAGCGCTGGCAGGCCATCGGCATGCTGCACGACTATGACTATGAAAAATACCCGGAGGAGCATCTGCGGCACACCCGGGAGCCGCTGCTGGCCGCCGGGGTGGATCCGGAGGACGTGCGGGCCATCCTCAGCCACGGCTGGGGCCTCTGCAGCGAGGTAAAGCCCGAGACGAATCTGGAAAAGAGCCTCTACACCGTGGACGAGCTCACCGGGATCATCCAGGTCTGCGCCCGGATGCGGCCCCGGGGGATCCGGGATCTGGAGGTCAAGAGCTTTCTCAAGAAGTTCAAGGACAAAAAGTTTGCCGCCAAATGCGACCGGGATGTGATCCTGCGGGGCTGCGAGCTGCTGGGGATGGAGCTGCGGCAGGTGGCAGAGCTCTGCATCGAGGGCATGCGCCCCCACGCGGCGGAGCTGGAGCTGCTGGGCACGGAGCCGGAGGATTGAAGCCCGCGGCGGATCAACACATCGTGCGCTCCGGGCAGGGGCGCCGTTTGGAGTCGGAATCATGCTGAAAACACAAAAGGAGACGCTGCTGAACGGCTGCCGCCTGGTTTTCCTGCTGGGCGTGCTGGCCGTGCTTCTGCTGGGCCTGGGCAAAACGCTGCTGCGGCCCGGGGAGATCAACTACTATGAGAACCGCCCGGCCGCGCAGCCCGCGCCGCTGAGCGCCCGGGGCTTTTGGGACGGCAGCTTTCAGGACGCCCTGGAGACCGCCCTGGCCGATCAGGTTCCCGGGGCGCTGCGCTTGAAAAAAGCATACAACGACGGCAACTCCGCCCTGCTTCTCACCGCGCTGCGCTGGCAGAACGCCCGGCACCCGGAGCTGTTTTACCGCATCAACGGCATTTACATCCAGGGAGATCGGGCGCTCTGGGAGCCCTTTGACCCGGAGCCCCTGATGCCGGAGGTGGAGGCTACCGCCGAGGGCTTCCGGCGGGCCATGGCCGACAATCCCGGGCTGCCCTTCTATTTCTATTTTGTGGAGTCCGATGCGGTGATGGACTTCCGCACCGGGGAGAAGACGCCCTTTTATGAGCTGCTCTGTTCTCTGCTGGCGCTGCCGGAGGAGCGCTGCGGCCGCTTTGAGGTCTCGGACTACGGGGAGTTCTGCCGCCTGTTTTTCCGCACCGATCACCATTGGAACCATCGGGGCTCCTATCTGGGCTATACCCAGGTTCTGCGCCTGCTGGGCTGCCGGGAAGAACCCCTGCAGCCGCTGGAGGAGCTGGAGCTGCCGGTGGCGCTCTGCGGCAGCAAGGCCAGACAGGCGGGACTGACGGAGCTGACCGAGCCCTTCACCGCCTACCGCTTCGCCTATCCGACGCTGGGGACGGACTTCGGCCACGAGGAGGCCTTTTTCGCGGGCAACTGCGAGCTGGAGCTCAATTACGGAACCTTCTACGGCGGAGACGACGGCCTGGTGATCTTCGACACCGGACGGGAGGATCGGCCGGATCTGCTGATCATCGGCGATTCCTACGACAACGCGGTGCTCAAGCTCATCGCCTGCCACTACCACAGGACGTACAGCGTGGATCTGCGCAACTACGCCCGGGAGCAGGGGGAGAGCTTCCGCCTGGGGGACTTCTGCCGGGAGCATCCGGTGGATCTGGTGCTGATCCTGGCCAGCCAGGTGGTCTTCTGCGGCGACTACATCCTGGAGGGCTGAGATGGTATTCAGCAGTCTGAGTTTTCTGTTTTTCTTCCTGCCCTGCACGGCGCTGCTCTACTACCTGGGGCGGGGGCGCCGCTGGCGAAACGGCGTGCTGCTGGCCGCCTCCCTGCTGTTTTACGCCTGGGGAGAGCCGCGCTACCTGCCGGTGCTGCTGGCCGCGGCGGCCATCGCCTGGCTGGGGGGCCTGTGCATGGCGCGGGGCGGCCGCTGGAAAAAGCCGGCCTTCGTCCTCACGGTGATCCTGCTGCTGGGGAATCTGTTTTTTCACAAATACCTGGGCTTCGCCCTGGAAAACCTGAGTCTGCTGCTGGGCCGGGCGCTGCCCGCGGCCAGGGTGGCCCTGCCCCTGGGCATCAGCTTTTACACCTTCCAGATCCTCTCCTACGTGATCGATCTGCACCGGGGGCGGGTGCGGGTGCAGCGGAGCTTCCTCTCGCTGCTCCTGTATGTGAGCCTGTTCCCCCAGCTCATTGCCGGGCCCATCGTCCGCTACCAGGAGGTGGAGGGCGCGCTGACCCTGCGCAGGGAGAGTCTGGCGGAGCTGGCCCGGGGACTGGAGCGCTTCTGCCTGGGCCTGGGCAAGAAGGTTCTGCTGGCAAACGCCGCCGCCCGCCTGGCGGAGACGGTCTACGCCGGCGACCCCGCGATCTACGGGGCGGGGGCCCTGTGGCTGGCGGCCCTGGCCTACACCCTGCAGATCTATTTTGACTTCTCCGGCTACTCGGACATGGCCATCGGCCTGGGGCGCATGTTCGGCTTCCGCTTCCCGGAGAACTTCAACTACCCCTATACCGCCCTGTCCGTCACGGACTTCTGGCGGCGCTGGCATATCTCGCTGTCCTCCTGGTTCCGGGACTATGTGTACATCCCCCTGGGCGGAAACCGGGTCTCCCGGCCCCGCTGGGTGCTGAACCTGCTGATCGTCTGGGGCCTCACGGGCCTCTGGCACGGGGCGAGCTGGAACTTCGTGCTCTGGGGACTCTATTACGGGCTGCTGCTGGTGCTGGAAAAGCTGTTTCTCGGACGCCTGCTGGAGAAGTGCCCCAAGGTTCTGCGCTGGGGCCTCACCTTTCTGGCGGTCATGCTGGGCTGGGTGCTCTTTGATCTGACGGATTTCGGGCTGCTTGCCGATGTGCTGCGCCGCATGTTCCTGCTGGCGCCCACCGACTGGGCGGCGGTACTGGCGGACGATATCGGCCTGGTCAAGGCGGTCTTTGTGCTGCCGCTGGGGCTGATTTGCTCCCTGCCCCTGGCCCGGAGACTGCGGGAGGCGGAGGGCACGGGCGCGGAGCTCGCGCGGATGGGGCTGAGCCTGGTTTTGCTGCTGCTGAGCCTGACGATGCTTTTCAGCACCCGCTACAATCCCTTTATCTACTTCCGGTTTTGAAAAAGCCCGTCATGGCGGCCCGGCGCCGCGCGCCGGCGCGGGATCCGGCTTTCCGCTTCACGCAAGCCATCCCGCGGTCTATCCGCAAAAAAACCGAGCGGTTCGGACGAACCGCTCGGTTTTTTATCGGGAACGGGGATCAGAAGTATTTGCCGCTGTCCCACATGGCAGCGCAGGCGGCCAGCGACATATAGGTCTGCTCCGGCGCGTCGCTGCGGGAGGAGATGGCGATGGGGATCTTCGCCCCCACCAGGATGCCGCAGCCCTGGGCGCCGGCGTTGTGCTGCAGGATCTTGATCATCAGGTTCCCGGACATCAGATTCGGCACCACGATCCCGTCGAACTCACCGCAGGCGGGGCAGTCGTAGCCCTTGAGACGCGCGGCCTCCTTGCTCATGATCAGGTCGTAGGCGATGGGGCCGTAGAGCTCGCAGTCGGCGATGGGGCGGGACTGATGCTCACGCACCATGGTCTGATCCTCCACGGTGTCCCGCATCTGGTAGCTGGGCTTTTCCACCAGACTCAGCAGGGCGATGTTGGGGTGCTGGATGTCAAAGACCCGCAGGGCCTTGACCATGTTGCGCACGACCTCCTTCCGGCCCTGTACGCTGGGATTGATCAGCAGGGTCACGTCGGAGACGGCCAGGAGCTTCTCATAGCCGGGCACCTGCAGAAACACCACGTGGGTGACCAGCGCGTCCTCCTTGATTAAGTGGTTGGCCTTGTTCAGCACCGGCATCAGGAAGTCCCGGGTCTGGGTGTTGCCGCGCAGCAGGGCGTCGGCGTCCCCGGCGTTGATCATCTCGATGGCGAACTGCACCGGATCCGTATCCCGGCCCACGGGCTGCAAGGTGTAGGGTCTCTGGGAGAAGCCGAGCTCCTCCAGCATGCGGGTGATCTTGCTCTCCCGGCCCACCAGGATGGGCTCCACAAAGCCGTCCTCCTGGGCCGCAAACAGACCGCGGAGGATGTTTTCCACGTCCGCGCCGGCGACGGCGACCCGCATGGGGCGCCTGGCGGCCTTGGCCTTTTCGATGATGGTGTTGAATTCCTTGGCGTAGGGATTGTTCATGGCGTTCTCCTCCTTATGGATCTCAGGTGTCCAGATAGGCCCGCAGCAGCTCGTAGCATGCCCGCAGGCCGTCGATGTGGGTGCGTTCATAACCGTGGGAATTGGCGGTGCCGGGCCCGATGGCCGCATGGCGGATGTCGTAGCCGGCCACCACGCTGGGGTCGCAGTCGGTGCCGTAGTGGGGGGTGAAAATATCCATCACATAGTCCACGCCCGCCCGGATCGCGGCGGCGCGCAGTTCGTTGGTCAGGCCCCAGTGGTAGGGGAAGCGGGAGTCCTTGGCGAAGATGGACACCTTCCGCTCGTCGGAGTTCTGATCCGGCCCGGTGGGGGCGATGTCCACGGCGATCATATCCTCCACGTCCTCCGGCAGAACCACGGTGCCGTGGCCGATCTCCTCATAGAAGGCGAAGTAGGCGTAGACCTTGCGCGTGAGGGCGGCCCCCTCGTCCTTCAGAGCCTTCATCAGCGTCAGCAGCACGGCGGCGCAGGCCTTGTCGTCGATAAAGTGGGACTTCAGATAGCCCTTGGCGTAGACGAAGCGCGGCTCCAGCGCGATGATGTCCCCCGTCTCGATGCCCAGGGCCCGGGTATCGGCGGCGGATTTCACGTTTTCGTCCAGCACCACGCAGACGTTGGTGCGGAAGTCCGGCGCGACGGTGCGCAGCTCCTCCTCCGTCACGTGGATGGAATTGGGCGTGCGGCAGACGGAGCCAGTGTAGACCTTCCCGTCCCGGGTGTGGACGCGCACGTTCTCCATCATGCAGTAGAAGGGGTAGAGCCCGCCCACGGGGCAGACGTTCAGCGTGCCGTCGGCGTTCAGGTGCCGCACCATCAGGCCGATATCGTCCAGATGGGCGGTGATGCAGAGAGCCTTTCCCTCGCCGCCCAGGTCGGCGATCACGCCGCCCTTGCGGATGCGCGTATAGGGATAGCCCAGCTCCTCCAGCATCCCGCAGAGCAGCGCCTGGCACTGCTCATACTGGCCGGTGGTGCTGTCCACCGCCAGGAGCTTTTCAAATACTTCCAGACAGTACTTTTCGTCAAATTCGATCATGTTCGCTTCCTCTTATCCCAGGTTTCCGGTGGCGTACATGGCGGCGCTCAGCGCCACCACGGGGGCCGTCTCGCAGCGGAGGATCCGCTGGCCCATGGAGCAGATGCGCAGCCCCGTAATGCGGGCCAGATCCGCCTCAAAGGGGGCGAAGCCGCCCTCGGGCCCGGTGATCAGGGCCAGGGTCTTCACGTCCCGATGGGCCTCCAGCACGGCGTTCAGACTCTCCCGCTCGCCGGTCTCGTAGAGGAAGAGACCCAGCTCCTTCTGCACGGCCGCGTTCAGGGCATCGGCAAACTCGCCGATCCAGTCCACCTTCGGGATGATGCCCCGGCCGGACTGCTTGGCGGCCTCCTCGCTGATGCGCTGCCAGCGCTCCAGCTTCTTCTCCGGCGCGTCGGGCCGGGCCACGCAGCGGCTGGACTGGAAGAACAGGATCTCCTCCGCGCCGGCCTCCACGCATTTCTGGATGATATACTCGGTCTTGTCCCCCTTGGGCAGACCGCAGAGCACCGTGACCTTCACGGAAGGCTCCGCCGGGCAGGGGACGACCTCGACCACCTCCACCTGGGCCTGCTCCTTGTCGGCTTGAACCAGGCGGCACCGGTAGTCGGTGCCCTTCCCGTCGCAGATGACCACGTCCTCGCCGGGCTTGAGGCGCAGCACCTTCACGTGCTCCGCGTCCCGGCCGCGGATGATCGCCGTTCCGCCGGCGATATTGGTTCCCGCCATGAAAAATCTAGCCATTGCCGTTCCCGTCCTGTATCAAAAGTCTGCTTTATTATCGCACAGTTTTCACCGCTTTGCAAGAGCTGTCATAGGCTGGCATGAAGGAAAAAAGGAGGGGATTGTGGTGGAAAACGCGACAGATCGGGAATTTGCCCGGCGGCTGCGGAGCTTCGAGACGGTATGGAGGCGCGTCAGCGCGGCGAAGGCGCCCCGGGAGACGGCGGAAAAGCTCGGCGTGAAGCTGATGCCGCGGCAGTCCTGCCGCCGGCGCTGCGGGAGAAAGTGAACGGCGAACCGTGAAGGGCGCCGTAGGGGCCGAGCGAAGCTTGGTTCGTCGCACGTTTCTCGCGCGTCGCCATGCCCTCGGCGGCCCGCGGACACGGGACGCGGTTCGTCCGCGCCGCGGGGTCTCATCCGCCCCGCGGCGCTGCGGTGCGAAATCCGCCGCTCCGAATCCGAATCCTCTTGACCCGGCGCGGATTTGGATTATAATAATTAGGTACGACAGATCATACAGAGACAGGAGGACGTCCTATGCCTACCACCTGGAACCGCTCCCCCGAGGAGTTTCACAAAATCTATCTGGCCAATACGGACGCTTTTTACCGCATCGGCCGCAACGACCTGGCCAAGGAGCTGGACGACTTTATGACCCGCTGCGCCCTTGGTCTCTGGAGCCGGGCGGGCAGCATCGGCGAACGGCACGTGGAGATGGCCAACCAGATCTATTCCCGCGGACAGGCCAGCCCCCGCTGGCTGCTCTGGAACCTGACCGGCGCCGCCTGCCGGGAGGATGTGTTCATGCCGCCGGTGTTCTTCTGGAACCTGGCGGAGAGCGACGCCAAGCGCGGCACCGAGACCTCCCGCACCTTCATCCGGATGCTGACCAACATCCTGCTGTACCTGGCCGCCGTGGACGACGACGTGACCTATGCCGAGGCCGCCTACATCACCGACTGCACCGACCGGCTCACCGCCATCTGCGACACCACCGGCGTGAAGAAGAGCCGGGACGGGCTCAACCCCCTGGACTACGTGACCAGCGGGGAGCCCAGCTTCCAGGACAAGCACAAGCCCTCCGCCCAGCCCTCCGCCCAGTCCGCCGGCGGCGAGACCAAGACGGAAACCGAGGCCAAGCCCGCGGAGGAGGAGAAAAAGCCCAGCTTCGACGAGCTGATGGAGGAGCTGGAGAGTCTGGTGGGTCTGGACGAGGTCAAAAAGGACGTCAAGAACCTGATGAACCTGGTGAAGGTCCGCAAGCTCCGTCAGCAGCATGAGCTGCCCGTGCCGCCTATGAGCCTGCACATGGTCTTCATGGGCAACCCCGGCACCGGCAAGACCACCGTGGCGCGGCTGATCAGCGGGCTCTACGCCGCCATCGGCGTGCTGTCCAAGGGGCAGCTGGTGGAGGTGGATCGCTCCGGGCTGGTGGCCGGCTACGTGGGCCAGACCGCCCTCAAGACCCAGGAGGCCATCAAGTCCGCCCTGGGCGGCGTGCTTTTCATCGACGAGGCCTACTCCCTCTCCTCCGGCGGCGAAAACGACTTCGGCCGGGAGTCCATTGAGACGATCCTGAAGGCCATGGAGGATCACCGGGACGATCTGATCGTCATCGTGGCGGGCTACACCGTGCCCATGGAGAAGTTCATCCACTCCAACCCCGGCCTGGAATCCCGCTTCAACAAGTATTTCTTCTTCCCCGACTATAACGGGGAGCAGCTCATGGAGATGTTCCGCATCCGCTGCAAAAAGAACGGCTACACCATGACCGGGGAGACGGAAAAGGCCGCCGTGGCGCTCTTTACCCGGCTCTACGAGGAGCGCACCGAGAACTTCGGCAACGGCCGCGACGTGCGCAACGTCTTTGAGGACATGGTGGTGCGCCAGGCCAACCGGGTGGCCGTTATGGAGGATCCCGGCAAGGAGGATCTGATGGCCGTGCTGCCCGAGGATCTGGAGGATCGGGAGGAGACGGAGGCGCAGTCCGAGGCCCCCGCGGAGGAGCCCCCTTCCGCGCCGGAGGCACGGGAGCCTGCGTCCGAGGAGAACGGGACGCCCTGACCGAGACAAAGCGCGCGTCCCCCGGGAGACCTGAAACAACATAGAATAGAGGAGAAAAGCCATGTGGAAATGTCCGCGCTGTGAGACGGAAAACAGCGACAACAGTGCGTTCTGCCCGGTTTGCGGGGAGACGCAGCAGCACGCGCAGGCGCAGCGGCCTCGGGCAGCGGCCGGCTGGCCGACGCAGCAGACGCCCTCTGCGGGCTATGGTGCGCCGGCGAAAAAGAGCGGCAGCAAGACCCTGATCTGGGTGCTGGTGGCCCTGTTGATCCTGGCCCTGGGGGTCGGCGGCTTCTTCGCCTACAAGGCCGGCGTCTTCGGCGGCGGCTCGAACACGTCCGCGCCCGTTCTCCCGCCGGCGAGCGGAAAGGGAGGAAGCAGCGAAGTCAAGAGCGAAGGCGGCCTGGTCGGCGTGTCCATGCCCACCAGGGATCTGCAGCGCTGGAACCAGGACGGCGAGAACCTGAAGAAGGAACTGGAGGCCGCCGGTTACACCGTTGACCTGCAGTTCGCCAACAACGAAGTGGCCACCCAGGGCTCCCAGAACGAGAACATGATCGCCAACGGCGCCAAGGTTCTGGTCATCTCCGCCATCGACGGCAACTCTCTGGGCACCGTTCTGGCCCAGGCCAAGGAGAAGGGCGTTTCCGTCATTGCCTATGACCGTCTGATCATGAACTCTGACGCAGTCTCCTACTACGCCACCTTCGACAACTGGCTCGTCGGCGTGAAGCAGGGCGAGTACATCGAAGAGCAGCTCGGTCTGAAGGACGGCAAGGGCCCCTTCAACATCGAGTTCATCACCGGCGACCCCGGCGACAACAACATCAACTTCTTCTTTGACGGCGCCATGAGCATCCTGCAGCCCTATCTGGACAACGGCCAGCTGGTCTGCCCCTCCGGCCAGACCGATAAGGCCACCGTCGCCACTCCCGAGTGGAGCACCCAGAAGGCCCAGGAGCGTTTTGAGAACATCCTGAGCACCTACTATGCCGATGGCAAGCAGCTGGACGCCGTTCTGGCCTCCAACGACTCCACCGCCTGCGGCGTTGAGACCGCTCTGGCCGCGCTGTACACCAACTCCGTGTACCCCGTCATCACCGGTCAGGACTGCGACATCGCCATCATGAAGAACCTGATCGAGGGCAAGCAGGCCATGTCCGTGTTCAAGGACACCCGCACGCTGGCCTCCAAGACGGTCGAGATGGTCGACGCGCTGATGAAGGGCACCGAGCCCCCCGTGAACGACACCAAGACCTATAACAACGGCACCGGCATCATCCCCAGCTTCCTGTGCGAGCCCGTGGTCTGCACCGCTGAGAATTACCAGGAGCTGCTGGTCGAGTCCGGCTACTACACCGCTGACCAGCTCAAGTAATTCTTTCCAATCCCAAAAGCATCGTTCGGGCAAGGCGGAAATCCGCCTTGCCCGAAATCTAATGAACTCTCAGCCATCGGAGGGGATAATTTGACGGACAACATTTTGGAAATGCGGGGGATCACCAAAGAATTCCCCGGTGTAAAGGCTCTGGACGACGTGAACTTCGCCGTCAAACGGGGCAGCATCCACGCGCTGGTGGGGGAAAACGGAGCTGGAAAATCCACGCTGATGAACGTGCTCAGCGGCTGGTATCCCTACGGCAGCTATTCGGGAGATATCGTATACGAGGGAGAAATCTGCAAATTCTCCAACCTCAAGGACAGTGAAAACAAGGGGATCGTCATCATCCACCAGGAGCTGGCGCTGATCCCTTACATGACCATCGGCGAAAACATGTTCCTGGGCAACGAGCGCGGAAAGAAATTCGCGATCGACTGGGATCAGACCTATGCCGAGGCCAATAAATATCTGAAGATCGTCGGCCTCACCGAATCCTCCAAGACGCTGATCAAGGACATCGGCGTGGGCAAGCAGCAAATGGTGGAGATCGCCAAGGCCCTGGCCAAGAACGCCCGGCTCATGATCCTGGACGAGCCCACCTCCTCCCTCAACGAGGAGGACTCCCACGCGCTTCTGGATCTGCTCCTGGAATTCAAGAAGCAGGGCATGACCTCCATCATCATCTCCCACAAGATCAACGAGGTCTCCTACGTGGCGGACGATATCACCGTCCTCCGCGACGGCAAGACCATCGAGACCCTGACCAAGGGAGTGGACGATTTCAGTGAGGAGAGGATCATCCGCGGCATGGTGGGCCGGGAGCTGACCGACCGCTTCCCGAAGCGGCAGGGCGTCAAGATCGGCGACGTGTCCCTGGAGGTGGAGCATTGGAACGTGCATCACCCGCTCTACCCGGAGAAAAAGGTCATCGACGACGTCTCCTTCCACGTGCGCAGCGGCGAGGTGGTGGGTCTGTCGGGCCTGATGGGCGCGGGACGCACGGAGCTGGCCATGTCCATTTTCGGCCACAGCTATGGGACGGAGATCTCCGGAACCGTGAAGATCCACGGGAAAGAGAAGAAGCTCCACTCACCGCGCCAGGCCATCGACGCGGGTCTTGCCTACGTCACCGAGGATCGGAAGGGCTGCGGCCTGATCCTCTCCAACCCCATCACGGTCAACACCACCCTGGCCAACCTGAAGGGCGTGTCCAAGCGGGGCGTCATCGACCAGGATAAAGAAGTGACGGTGGCCGAGGAGTACCGCAGGAAGCTGAACACCAAGACGCCGTCGGTTCGGCAGAACGTGGGGAATCTGTCTGGCGGCAACCAGCAGAAGGTGCTGCTGGCCAAGTGGATGTACGCCGATCCGGACATCCTGATCCTGGACGAGCCCACCCGCGGCATCGACGTGGGCGCGAAATACGAGATCTACTGCATCATCAACGATCTGGTGGCGGAGGGCAAATCCGTCATCATGATCTCCTCGGAGCTTCCCGAGATCCTGGGCATGAGCGACAGGATTTATGTCCTCAATGAGGGGCGCATGGTGGGCGAGTTCAGCCGCCAGGAGGCCAGTCAGGAGAAGATCATGGCCTGCATTCTTTCGACCGATTCCGCTGCAAAGGAGAAAAAGCAATGATGACAAAGACAAAAGTGCTGAACTTCATTCAGAAGTACACGATGATTATCGCACTGGTGCTGGTGACCCTGTTCTTCACGTGGAAAAGCAACGGCAACATCCTGAACCCCTATAACCTGACGAACCTGATCTCCCAGAACGCCTACGTATTCATCCTGGCCACCGGTATGCTGCTGTGCATCCTCACCGGCGGCAACATCGACCTGTCCGTGGGCTCGGTGGTCTGCTTCGTCGGCACCGTCGGTGCGGTGTTGATGCAGAAGAATCTGCACTTCCTGCTGGCCGTCCTGATCATGCTGGTCGTCGGTCTGCTGATCGGCGCCTGGCAGGCCTTCTGGATCGCCTATGTGAAGGTGCCCCCCTTCATCACCACCCTGTCCGGCATGCTGGTTTTCCGCGGCCTTTCCAACGTGGTGCTGGAGGGGCAGACCGTGTCCGTCACCAACGAGACCTTCCTGCGTCTCTTCGGCGGCGGCGCCGACTGCTTTGTGCCGGATCTGTTCCATACGGAGGGCGTCCCCTATAACATCATGTGTCTGGCGGTCGGCGTCCTGGCCTGCGTTTTGTATCTGTTTTTCACCTTCCGCAGCCGCCGGATCCGTCGGCGCAGCAGCCTGGAGGTGGAGCCTCTGGCCGTTGCCACGGGTAAGGCCATTGTGATCGTGGCCGTCGTTATGGCGTTCATCTTCCAGCTCAGCAAGAACAAGGGCCTTCCCATGGCCCTGATCTGGGTGATCGTGGTGATCCTGATTTACACCTACATCACCTCCAAGACCACCGCGGGCCGCTATCTCTACGCCGTGGGCGGAAACGAGACGGCCACCAAGCTCTCCGGCATCAACACCAAGCGGATCTACTTCTTTGCCTATACCAATATGGGCTTCCTGGCAGGTCTGGCCGGTATCCTCACCATCGCCCGCATGACCTCCGCCCAGCCCACCTACGGGCAGAACTATGAGATGGACGCCATCGGCTCCTGCTTCATCGGCGGCGCCTCCGCCTACGGCGGCGTGGGCACCGTCCCCGGCGTCATCATCGGCGCGCTGCTGATGGGCGTCATCAACCAGGGCATGAGTATCATCGGCGTGGACGCCAACTACCAGAAGGTGGTCAAGGGCCTTGTCCTGCTGGCTGCCGTTATCTTCGACGTGGTGTCCAAGAAGAAGAACAAGTAAGCAAAACGGAACGCCGGAGCGGGCAGATGCCCGCTCCGGTCTGATACTATGACATCTGCGCCTTGGAGGAACGCAAAATGGATCATCAACAGGGCAAATATGACGAGGCGCTTCGCTCCAAGGCCATCGGCACCTCCGCGATCCGCGCCGTGGTGGCCGGCTACCTGGTTTATCTGGGCTATACCCTGATCCGGGACTGGCTTCGCGGCGGCTCCACCATGAGCCCCTGGGTCGCCTGGGGGATCGGACTGCTTTTCTGTATCGGCGGCGCGGCCTTTGGCCTGTACACCTGGAAGCAGTATCGCGCCGCCTTGAAGGCGGCGGAGCTCCCCGCAGAGGAAACGGAGGAAGCGGAGCCCCCGGAAGAAGCCTGACCCGGAAGGATCCCGGCTCCGGCCTCTGGCCCTGTCGAAAAGCTCCTGCGCCTGGATCGCCGCAAGCGATCGGGACGCAGGAGCTTTTTTGGACGCGTGGGGCGGCTTTCGGCAGCGCGTCACGCGCTGGACGTGCGGCTTTGCCGGTCTGCCCGCGGGAGCGGCAGAGCCCCGTCTCCTCTCTTGATGACATTTGCTTTTTTCCCAAATGCGGGCTATAATGATTATATGATGGCGAAAAGCCGTGCGGCTGCGCCGGATGATCCCGTCAATGCGCACCGCATCGAAGGCCGATCGGGCTTTCGCCATCGTTGCAACAGAAAACAAGGCATGGGCATCTGCCGGAACGGAGGAAAGAGCATGGACAGAACCTACAAAAGCTGGACAGAATGGGAAAAGCCGAGCCTGCAGAAGGAGTATACGGAGGAAACGCCGCTGCTTGGTTCGGACGGAACGCTCCTGGCCGCCGGCTGGGCGAGGAGAAACCTGTTCCGCTATGACCGCGACGCGGTAAAACACACGCTGCGGCGCAAGGAATGGGATTTTTATCAGATCTCCGACGGGCGCCTGATGCTGCAGGTGAGCTTTGCCAATATCTCCCTGGGCGGCTACGCGTCGCTGGTATTGGTGGATCTGCGCGAGGGCAGAACCCTGGTCTCGGATATGGCCCCCTTCCTGGGCGGCAAGGATCGCTATGTGCTGCCCGCCAGGGGCGACGTGCCGAATCTGGTTCGCTTCCGGGTCGGGAAGGCCCTGTTTGAGGTGGACACCGGCGCGGAGCAAAAAACGATCCGCTACGAAAACGGCGATGTGCGCTGTGAGCTCCGCGCGGAGATCCCCGCGGGGCTGGAGAACATTACCACCGTTCTGCCCTTCCGGGGCTATCCGGATCGCTATTTCATGACCACCAAGCAGAACTGCATGCCCTGTGAAGGCACGGTTCAGGCGAAGGGTCAGAGCTGGAGCTTTTCCAAGGCGGACAGCTTCTGTATCCTGGACTGGGGCCGGGTCTGCACGCCGTACGCTCTGGTGTGGTACTGGGGCAACGGCTCCGGCTGGGTAGAGGACGCCCGGGGAGAGAGGCATCTTTTTGGCTTCGAGATCACCTGGGGCATCGGGGACGAGTCCCAGGCCACCGAGACCTGCGTGTTTTGCGACGGCAAGGCCCACAAGATCGGCGCCGTGGATGTGGAAACCTTCCCCAAGCCGGATCGTTGGATGGAGCCCTGGCGTTTTATTTCGGAGGACGGACGCTTCGATCTCACGATGCGGCCGCTCTATGACCACCACAGCGACCTGAATGTGCTGGTCATGCGCATGCACAGCCACCAGGTACACGGGCTTTGGAGCGGCACGGTCACCCTGGACGACGGCCGGGTTCTGGAGATCCGGGATCTGCCCGCCTTCTGCGAGTACGTGGAGAACCGCTGGTAAAGCGGAAGCGGCCTTGATGCCTTGGAGAGTGGAGCCTTATCGACGACAGCGCTTGAAAACATGCGGCACGCGAAGGACTATCCGGACAAGCTGGCGAAAGGGATCGACCCGATTACGGCGTGTGCGCGGCGCCGCGTGTCCGTTCGCGCATAACAAAAAACCTCCTGCAAATACTATCTGAGACAACAGATAGAAATACAGGAGGTTTTTGCATATGAAAGCGACTGGGATTGTGCGGCGCATCGACGACCTGGGCCGGGTGGTGATCCCCAAGGAGATCCGCCGCACCATGCGCATCCGCGAGGGTGACCCGTCACAGACGACATTGGAAAAATGGCAGATTTACGCTTTTTCTATGTTGGATTTAGCCAATCGGATGGGCCTGGAATAGTACATATCGACGAAAATTGACAGTTCTACCATGCGCATCCGAGAGGGGTCAAATGGCCGTTTGTCAGAAATGTTGTATAATTTTTCTGACGAACGGCCATGGTGGATCCCTTAATTCTGAATTCGAATGACCAAGACTTTTCTATAAGACAGCCTTCTCAAGATGAGCGGTTTCACGCATTAGTTCAATCCAAGGCTCCAACAGGATATCCTTGGTTGCTGAGCAATAAAGCATAACCTCTGCCAAAGCTTTCTGTATTTGTTTTTCGTCAAGATCATTTTTCTCGCTCTCTTCCAGCAGAACAATAGCTTTTGAGGCTGACTCCGCTTTTTCATTGTAGTCTGGAGGAAAGCCTTTGATTATCTGAGTTGTTCTTGGGGCATCAAAACATATAGTGGCCATATATGTGTCAAGCTTTTTTGTGGATTTGCAGATTTCTTCAATGGCCTCCTCATTAGAAGTGTTTTCAATCACATTAAAGCAGAGGCGCATGATTCTGCTGGCTTCCTTATAGTGCCTTTGCGCTTCTTCATATTCTTCTCTGATCGCCCAAATCTCATTATTACGCGCATTTGTGATTACATAAAAGACAATGCCTGTGACACAACCAGCACAAATGCTTGCTAAAATGGCAGATATTGCCCCGTAGCAGTTGAAAAGAGCAATAGATGCAACGCCAGAAACAAGCAGGACAAATATAGTGCAAATAATTGCTCGAATGTGCGGATATTTCCACGCGGATTTTGATTTCATTCTCATAATAACCCCTCGCAAATCGTCTTTTTTCAGTCCTCTCCCAGAACCTTGGACACGGCGTCTTCGGAAGCACAAAAATCTATTAATCTTCGCACAGTTACCCAAACACATCTGCAGGGCATTTGCACATTTATTTACGCTTCCTTTATCATCGTCCCCATCGACCCTATCAGATACAGCGGGATCAGGCGCACCTCATTTCCGCTGACCTCGTCCAGCATGGAGGTTTTGACCGAAACAGGCGGCGCGTACTTCTTGCGATACTCGGCCAGGGAACGCGCTTTCACATTGCTCTCCGCCTTCACCTCGATGGGGACGATGTGGGCGCCGCATTGAACGATGAAGTCGACCTCGGCGCTGTTGCCCGAAACCCAATAGTACGGCGTGGCGTCCACGTGCTTGACCAGCTCGCCAAGCACATAGTTCTCGGTCATGACGCCCTTGAACTCCGTGTAGATCCCGGAGGAATCCAGTACGACCTGGGCAGGCAGGCGAGCCAGGCGGCGCAGCAGGCCCACGTCACAGAGATAGAGCTTGAAGCTGGTGGCATCCGCATAGGAGGACAGCGGCATAAACGGCTTCTCCACCTTGCAGACCTGATACACCAGCCCGGCGCGGATCAGCCATTGCAGCGCGTCCTCCAGATCCTTGGAGCGCCAGCCCTTTTTCACGTGGCTGAAAATGAACTTGCTGTTGGGCTTGGCCAGCTGCTGCGGCACGGACGCCCAGATCGCGGAGAGCTTGGGGAACTCGCTGGGCGGGGCATGCTTGGCAAAATCCAGCTCGTAGCTTGCGAGGATATCCTGCTGGACGGCCTCGACCTTTTCCAGATCCCCCGTCTCACACCAGACGGAGACCGCCTCCGGCATCCCGCCGACCACATAGTACTGCTTCAGCGCCGTGCGGAGCTTGCCGCCGATCAGCTCCGAAACGGACGAACCCGGCCGGAAGCGGGTCAGATAGACTGCCAGGGCCTCATCCCCCGTTGCCGAAAGGAACTCATAGAAGGACATGGGGTACAGCGTACGGATATCCACCTTGCCCACCGGGAAGGACTGGTTTTCGTGGATGGCGAGGCCGAGCAGGGAGCCGGCGCAGGCCACGTGATACTCCGGCGCGTTTTCGCAGAAATACTTCAGCGCCGTAATCGCCCGCGGACACTCCTGGATCTCGTCCAAGATGATCAGCATGTTGCCGGGCGTGATCGTCCTTCCGAGGAACAGCCCCAGCTCGAACAGGATACGCTTCACGTCATAGTCCTGCTCGAACAGCGAACGCAAAGACCTGGTTTCCTCAAAGTTGAAATAGGCGACGTCTGCATAATGCTCCCGCCCGAATTCCTTGAGGATATAGGTCTTCCCGCATTGGCGCACGCCCTTCAATACCAAAGGCTTGCGGTTCGGCTGCTCCTTCCAGGCGAGCAGCTCCTGCGTGATATCCCGTTTCATATGACGCATCATCCCTCTCGATCACAGTGTCATGTAAGACTATCATAACCACATCTGCCGAAAAAGTCAATGCTATTGCGTTATTAAATGCCGAAAAGCGTAGCTTGATCACGCTTTTCGGCATTTATCGGCAAGAGAAGTCAATGTTTTATTGAAAGCGGATAGTTTTTGGATCAAGTGTGAGAACTTGCTTGTTCAGCATTTCTGCGACTGCTACAGCCGCGGCCTCCCGCTCACAGAGAGGATCATCGGGATCGTAGACCATGATCACCGTATCGGCTTCTATCATCGCTTCGAGGTAGGCCTTGAACTCGTAGCCTACTGTTTTCTCGAAAGCCACATTCACGACTTCCGTGCATCCGGCTAGGGCATTGAAATAGCGATCACGCAGCTCCGGTGTCCACTTGGTCGCCTGCTCCTCATAGGGGACATAGCAAATAGTCTCAAGCTCTCCATCTGTTTCTTTCAGTCCGTGTATGATCTCCGCGGCGTACAGACCCACGCCGTAGTCCATACTGATATGAAACCGCGTGTAACCTTCGCTTCTCATCCTGGTGATCTGATTCAATAACAGCAGCTTCAGCGCCGCGCAGCCCTCGTCTTCCTCATCAAATCCCCACGGGAAACACATCGGCGTACAGCCGATTATCGCACATGTCTTGGTCATATCTTTGTCTCCTCTGAAGAAATAACCCTTTTGAGTTATCTTAACTCAAAAGGGTTAAACTTTTCAAGAGCCTTTCGGTATCCTCAAGCCAAGAGGTGATACCATGACGATAGGCGAAGCCGTCAAAGAACGGATACTTCAATTATGCGCAGAGCGCGACCTGACTATTAACAAGCTGAGCACAATCAGCGGTGTCACGCAGTCCACCGTGAACAATGTGGTCGGCGGCCGTAACAACAGCACTACCGTCTCCACGCTTCAAAAGCTGTGCGACGGTCTGGGGATCACGATCATCGACTTCTTCAACGATGATCTTTTCAAAGACATAGAACCGGAAGTGAAATGACAGCACCGCAGAGATTTCCTGCGGTGCTGTCATTTATTTGTGAGGTATTCGATTCTAGAAACCACTTACGGAATCACGATTTGTTTTAGCTTCTTTAAATTACGTGTATTCCAATTTCTCCCTATTGCATCGACAATCAGGGCACCTATTCCTTCCGGAAACTGTAATTCAATAGTCACAACTGTATTATTTTCGCCACGTAACGACCCTGTAACGCATGTTTTTGAATCGCTCGGCGCAAATTCTTCATCCACTTTTATTTCTCCTGGACTTCCCCAAGAGCCGCCATGCGTATCGTGAATATGTAGACGGGAGAGGCCAAAAGATTGAAGAATTCTTAATACTGACTTATTTGCACGGCTCAAATCGTCGAAACAATTGGGGGTAGAATCCTGGAAGTAAACATGGTGATCCCCATCTAAAACTAATTCAGGACTACTATTGAATGAATAGACCTTTCGAAAACACTTATCTCTTAGCACGGTAATAGCATATGTTTTTTTGTCAAACAAATCATGGGGCCAACAAAACATGAATTGGTGACTGATCGGTCCACGTTGCTCACAGGCGCATGAAATAAAAAGGTCTCCACTATATAATAGTTCGCCGTTTCCTTTTTTTCCGCATAGTATTCTATTATCGATTCTCTCTTTCCCAACCAAATCAGTATAACAATTAATCAAAAGATATTGGGATATACCATAAATTGCTTTGTCGCTTATAAATGCCTCGCTAACCTTGAAATCCTGAGTTCCCCCACATTCCTCAATATCCACTTCATATTGCTCATTAAGGATTTTCCCAACAAAGAGCCGATTTATTAGTTTGCATTCTTCTTTCAGTCCTGGATCTTGAATGCTTTCCAGCCTGATCGGTTCTTGCAGGAGAGAATACATTTCAGGATAAACGCACACTCTAATTATCTTTTGATTGATTAACTCTATCGTATCCTGATAGAAGTTAATGTTTTGTATTATTTGAGATTTGTTAGAAAGTGAAAACATTTGAGGAATAATAAAGACATTATTCACTTTTTGTTCTCCGCTTTGAAATAGTTTTATTTAATAGATCCTCGATCAGCTTTTCATTGACATCCATAAAATCTGAGGGATACTCTACACTACCATTTCCATCAACATGGGCTTCCTTGACAATTGTACTGCCTTCATTCTGGAAAAACACAATTGCAATTTTGTCACTATCTATTTGTTCATCCAACAACAAATAGCGAAGTCTTAAAAGCATATGTTCACTATGAGTCTCAACAACTACTGTTCTTCTGTTTCTTGCTAACTCTGCGAAAAAGTCAACTAAGCGACTTTGAGAAAAGGGATGAAGGTGTAATTCTGGTTGTTCAAATAATAAAATATCCCCCTGAGAAGACAACAATCCTGTTAACAAAACAGGAAGCACTTGGCTTGTTCCAATTCCTACATTCATAATATCTGCTTCTTGTGAATTTAGGTTATTGATGGCCACCCTAATACCAAAAGAGCCTTGTTTTTCAGCCTTAGCATTGCTCGCCACGCCAATATGCTCTAACCACTCAGCACAAGCGTCTGATAGCGACATTATTTCTTCGCGCTGATTGGGCAGCAGATACTTACGTTCTTTGTCTTCATGAAAAAGAACAGACGCGAAAAAAGCTCCCGTAGGTCCAACGTATTTGGGATATGCTTCAAAACCAATGTTGTAAAGTCCCTGAGGCCGCTCTCGAATTGGCCCAAGATATGTGATCTTATTTTTTAATACATTCACACAGTTGTTATAGCTGCTAACAGAAGACCTTATTCGATTGAGTTTTTCTGGACCTGCTTTCTGACTAACTCGAAGCGTTCGAATAGGATAGCTTGAATCTAATACACAATCGCGATGTTCATCTAAGAACGAAGACAACCGTGCCCCATAGTCTTCACATACTTTGTGTACTTGAGCCGATTTCCCTTTTCCTGACATTGCGGATGCCCAAAGTATTTTTCGTAATGGTCTGTTGGGGAATGTATCAAGAAAAGACTCCTCAGATACCAATTTACAATACTTTTCAATCAATTCAAGAACTTCTATTTTTTCTTCCTTTACTTGCGGGGTGCTCATGAAGAATGGAATTAAAGACTGTTCAAAATCTTGTAATCCATCAATTGGCATAAATGATGTTCTTTCAAGCGCCGGTGCTTTTGCATCTTTCTTTGTAAAAATGACTGATGAAAGTGCTTTCAGAAATTCAAAAAACAAGTCGTTCGCTTCTTTGTTATATCCGAGGAGAATACCTCCAACACTAAGGTTATCTATTCTCGAGAAATATTGCGTTGCAGTTTCATCGATATAATAACGGTACAACCGGTCTTCAACATCCCTTTTCATAGCAATAGTTCCAAAGGGAGTGCTCAACTCGATAAGAGAAAGCATAGCCTCATTATCAGAAGAATCCTTTTGATGGAAGTGCCACTGAATAGAGTCGTTGCCAGATATTTGTTCTTCAGATTGCCCCAAATCTATCCCTATAACAACTTCACCGGTTCCAGATTTGTTTTGCACATCACAATAATCGCCAATATTAGCGTACTTTCCGGAAAGAAGCAACTCTGTTTCTGGACTACTGCATTCGATGGTTTGCTTTAATATCATCAACGCCTGAATTGCAGACGATTTTCCACTGCTATTTGCGCCAAGAAACAAGCTTAGATTTCTTAATGGAATCTTTTGCTGAGTTCGGAACGATTTAAAATTTTCAAGGGATACAGCTTCGATTTCCATATAATGCCTCCAATTAAAAATATTAGTTCCCGAAAACACATAAAAGGAAATGACCTAAAACGTGTCTTTGAAATATCTTTCAATTGATTCATTCGAAATTGTACTGTTAGTTTCAAACGCCTCTCTCCATGGAGTTTGCCGATGTGTCAATTCAACTAGTCGAGATGAACTATACTCGCCATATTTTAACCACACAGCATCAATTGTTTCCTTTTCAGCGTCTTTCATTTTGGGCTTAGAGCCTTCTCTATCCGGGATCGGTGAACTAACATATTGCTTGAAGCGATGGTATATTTCGACGTTAACTGGGCCGTATGTCCACGCCTCAAACTCTTCAGGGAAGAGAGCAGTATTATCCCAATAGTAACTCCACCCTTGTGCAAAATAGAGTAGCTTTTGCAGTTTAAGCGGGGAAATAGGGTTTTCAGGTTTTTGTCGTGATAAAAATACGAAGTAATCTGCTGCCTCATTTATTGTCATTATAAATCTCCCCTTATTATCCAATTGAATCCGCTAATAACAGATTGTCTGCGCTTTTTTCATACGCATATTATAAACTATATTAAATAAGAAGTGGAAGAATTCATCAGCCTCTCAGGTTCTTGAATAATAGTTTTTTATTTTTTTGTCACATATCTCTTCAATACGTCTTTTTTCTTCTTCGCTTAGCTTTTTCCAGATTGTGGTGTCTACCTCGATAATCCCCAACGTCTTGGTGTGGCACATCATATTCATTGTTTCAAATCGTTTATAAGGATTTGAGAGAACACAGTACTCCACTTCCTTATCCGTATAGTCCGATTTTGAAAAAATACTATTTTTCTTTTCTACTATTAACCCTGCTTTGCGTCGGCTCTCATAAAAAGATTTGAAATATTCGACTACGTCTTCTATCTTAACTTGCCCTTTGCTATTGGAACGCTCAAGAATTGCTTTGATAAAAACTGGTTTATAGGAGTGGTCCATAAGCATCTTCTCGATCATTTCGATAAACAGAGTATATCGATTATCATCAGTTAATACTGTCCATCCAAATCTTTCTGCAAACTCTTCAACCCGCTCTCTTCGAAAATAATGAAATTTTCGATGATCAGAAAAACCAATCTCTAAATCAGGTACAATTTTCCCTGCTTTTATATACTCTTCGATTGTTTGAGTCTTTTGTACACTAAGATGCCGAATAAGTTCTTGTTGACTATACATATCTTTTGCTTCTTCTTGCCAATTAAACAGATCCACCAGCTCGTAATCGGTGGCATCTACGGGATAGTCAATGATGGCATCCGGCTTTTCGCCCTTGCGGTAGAGATCATTATCTGCCTCGCGCTGGCCTTTTTTACCGACTACCGTGCAGCCCGCATGATACTCATTCAGTTTGAACAGGCGGTGCAGCGAATAGGGCATGTTGTACTGGCTGGCATTGTCTACGAAGTCAAAGACCATCAAGTGATCCTTGCCCTCCGCTGTGCGCATGCCACGGCCGAGCTGCTGCGTGTACAGCACCTTCGACATGGTAGGCCGCGCCATGAACAGCACTTCCGTCTGCGGGCAGTCCCAGCCCTCGTTCAGCAGATCGCAGGCGCAAAGCACCTTGATTTCACCGGAAGCGAACTTTGCAAGTTGCTCGTTGCGCTCGGAAGTCTTCATGCTGCCGGATACAGCGACCGCATTAACTCCGGCCGCACGGAACAGCTCTGCGATCTGATCAGCGTGTTTCACGGAAGCGCAGAAGACAACGGTACGCTTGTCCTTCACATAGTCCAGCCAGGTGTCCACGATCAGCTGATTGCGCTCGGTCACGCAGATCTTCACGTCCAGATCGCGGATGTTGTACTGAACACTGTTGAAGCGCACTTTGGTCATGTCGATGTTCGTGTGAATGCGGATGCAGCGGACGGGAACCAGAGCGCCGATCTCCACGGCGGTCTGGATATCCAGCTTGTGGGCGGTGTTTTTGAAGATCTCCAAAATGTTGACATCGTCCGCCCGCTCTGGCGTAGCGGTAAGTCCCAAGGTAAACTGTGGCTTGAAATAGGCCAGCACCTTCTGATATGTATCTGCGGAGGCATGGTGCGCCTCGTCGATGATTAGGTAATCAAAAGCATCCTCGCGGAACTGATCCAGGTTTAGCGCCACGCTCTGGATGCTACCGCATACCACATGGGCGTTTGGCTCCTTGAGGTTGTCTGCATACTTGCCGACGGTCACCTCCGGCCACAGGTCGCGGAAGGTGTTGAAGGCCTGATTGACCAGCTCCATCGTATGAGCTACGAACAAAACCCGGCCGCCGCAGCATTTGGCATCCATTACCGCCGTGACGGTTTTTCCCGTTCCGGTAGCGTGATAGAGCAGAGCGATGGTTTCTCGGTTCTGCCGCATGGCATCCAATGAATCTAACGCCTCTTGCTGATACTTCCGCAACTCCAGCTGATCGGCTTTCAGCGCGCGGCCTTGCTGTGTAGGGAGATAATCCTCGATCTCCCTGAAACGCGGATCGCTGCCAAGGAACACTCGCAACTCATCCTTCACGGTCTCCGGCTGCTTCTGCATTTGCCGGACCGCCCAGCGGTACACATCCCAGCCAAGGTGGATCATGCTGTTCTGCTTCAGCAGATCGTCATAGAACTTGTCCTGCGATACCAGCCGCGGATTGTGGGAGGCCTCGTCGTCGATCTCAATGGCGACGCGGGTCGCTCCGTTTTCCAGCACAAAGTCGGCGAAGCGGGCATTTTGATAGATGTCGTAAAACGGGTACTGTGAATACAGATACCCGGCTTTTTCTGCCCCGAAGGTGTCCGCGAAAAGGTCGATGAACAAATCCTCGGCCGCGCTGCCGGAGGCCGATCTGTATTCAGGCACGGTGGTTCACCTCAGTCCTCGTATACTTCTTTCAATAAGATCCGCTTCTCAAAGCTGCCGCGCTTGGCGGCTTTCTCTGCACGCACCCGCTCTAGATCGTCCAGCGTATAACCCCTTGCTATAGTAGCTGCGCGAATCACTTCCAGAAGATCGGCTAATTCCTCGATATTCTGATCCTTATGATACTCTGCCAGCTCTTCATCCAGCTTCGCATCGATCATACAAAGAAAGTCGTCATCGGATAGGATTTGAATTGTGCATGATTTACCTGATGACTTGATTATTTCCGGAATACGATCACGGACAAGTTTGTAATAATCTACACGTCTCATTATCACAGTATCTCTGCAAGTAGCGCAGCATTGGACAATTGCTCCTGAGTAAACTGATCAATATTTGGATCTTCGTCGGTTACAGACGCCCGAGCCTGTACTCTGTCAGAAAACGACGGCCAAATCTGGACGAATTCAGTAAACAGCTGATTTGTACGATCTGAAATATGCTTTTCATCCCAATCAGGATCTGTTCTTGAATTATCTACCAGTTCACGAGTGAGCATTAGGAATGTATGCTGGTTATAGCCTGGTCTACGTCCATCAACGCCATTAATCTTTGTCATGAAGGCAGCGTTTTTAACTGCAGAATTCAAGCTGCTTTTCAGCAGGGTTTTATTCCCAATGGACTGAATCATATTGTTGCGATAGTGAATACCATCATCAGAGTCCTTGTCATAGACCACATCGCCATCAAGGATAGCGACTTCTGACCAGTGTGTCTGCCATTTCTTGGGCATAATATGCTCGAGTGTGAAGTTATAAGGCAAAGCATTGATATCGTACGCATCACCCCTACGCCTACGCAACTCGATCCAGAATAGAATCATCTTAGCGGTATCATCTTTTGTGCTGGACAAATAGCGCTTTACATCTAAGTCCGTCAACCCAGCATCTTTATCGCCCAAATCACTTTGGATCAAATACCCTATTCCCTGTTTGATTATCTCATAGCATTTGCTAGTATAATCATGAGTACCTTTCGGCGAGAGCTTTCTGCGTACAACAAATGACTCGAGGATTTGGAAATCTTCTAAAAGCTGCGGGTCGGATTCATTCTGATTTGTTTCCTTCAACCGCTTAATCACATAGGGATAAAACATTTGAACCCCATATTTTTGAAGGATCAGCAATAGCCCATGTACTCGATCATCAAACTTGAAATAGAAGGGATCCTGCTCATCATCTAGCACTTCTTCAAAGTCTAGAACATATTTTTTGAAAATAGACGCGTATTCTTTAATCTCTTTGACGAGATTGAGAAGTTCATTAAACCCCATCTGGGCAGTCTCTCGATCAAAAACTGCTTCCAGTTTAGAGAACATATCACCGCTCTCGCCCCATTTTATGCAAGCAACACAGTAAAGCAAAAACTCCAAATTGTTGTGCTTAACATTTCCGAAAATACGTTCTTTATCCCAGAGATCACTAACCTCTTGATTCAAGCAGAACGATTTTTCCCACAGCTGTTCGTATGCTTCAAGTGCAATTTTACGATCTTCCGAATCCGGTCTGCATTTATCTAGTATACTCTTGAAAAGATTGTTCTTGATAATGTCCGCGGTGCTCAAACGTATTCCTGCGCGATTAATTGTATCGAAGATAGTTTGTTCGTTTACATCATCATGACGAAGCGTAATAAGAACAATCACTTTTCTGTTTCCATCAAACAGGCAATTGAAAAGCTGTTTTAGAGACTCTTCGCCTCTAAATGCAAGCTTTTCTCGGTAGTGTTTATAACACCGAAGAATATTGCTTGAGCTTTCGTTAATTGTATCTAGATCGATAGCGTTTTCATTTATGACTTGGGATTTGATTACCGTATTATAATCAGCAGAATCTATTTTGGAATGCTGGATTCGAATATGGCTATCTTTAAAATCATCGGCAGCGTTGACACGGTAAAACAGCATATTTTCTATGTATGTACGTGTTCCGCTTGACGGTGCTTTGCACGACTCAGGCATACAATCGTAGATAGCTTTGGCTAATATAGTGATTGTTGTCAGCCGTTGCTGGCCATCAACAATTAGAGATTCTTCTCCTGTGACTTCCTTGAGAATAATCGAGCCAAGGAAGGGTTTAACCGTAGCATCTTCGAAACTAGCCAACAATTCGTCCCAGTTTTCTTCTTTCCAAACATAGCGCCGCTGGAAGAATGGTACAGTCAATTGTTTTTTCTCACCTAAAAACCTAAGGGATTGATCTTTTGCTTCCATTTTTTCTCTCCTTAGTCGTCATTATGTCTCGTCCCGGTTCAAGAGCTCTTTCAACATGACTTCAGCATCGAGATATGCCTCGTCGGAAAGACCACGGTTTTCTTCGGTCAACTGTCTACTATCTGCTGTAAATACATAACGAGCGGCTTTTTCTTCTGCTTCTTCAGCTTTCTCCAGCTCATCAAGCGATGTATACTCATCTCTTTTTGCCGTCCGTGATAGCTGCTTGCATGCATCCCGATACGATTCTGATATTCTTTGAACGCTGTCGTTTTCTGACAAGTAGCGTTCTCGTTCGTTCTCTGCGCTTTCTCCATAAAATGCTTCTACTTCATCTAAAAAGCTCAGATAGTCGGGATCGACAACGCGCTTAACATCGTCATACCTTGTTGGCACATTAGCTTCTTCTTGAGGAGAATAGTGGATGATCACAGCCGGGATATCGTCCGCATCTGCAAACTGAAGCTCGTCGATTAATGCAGTATATTGAGGTGCGTTAACCGCCGAAATTGGAGCTGAAACACAAAAATTGTTCTCAAAGCTTCCCTCAAGGTCTCTCGCTGAACCAAATGCAATGCCAGTATTCAGTTTAAAAATGAAAACGTTCTTGCCTGGAAACACAACATTGAATAGCTTTACTAGTGCAGCACAGGGTATGTAATAGTCCTCTTCATCACAAAGCATCTCAATAAAGTAGATCTGAAGTCCGTTTTCATGTATACAGGAAATGGCCTTGCTTGTTGTTGATAACCAGCTAATATCATCAGAAGTGAACGAGTAATCTGAATTGCTATATACCATCAGCATTTTTTCGGCACTCATAGGGCCAGAAGATACGATTACTTCGCCGAGACCCATTCCTTTCCAAAGCGCTTCCACAGACTCTGCGGAAAGGTCAGCTTCTGTAAAGTCTCGTATGAGTTCCCGTATATCTAGTTCCCATAGAGAATAGCCGCTCATGCTTAACCCCTCAGTAATGATTCAATATCAACTGTCAGATTATCAATGTTTTGTTCTTCTTTGAACTCGCTAACTATATCAAACATTTTTCTGACATAGTCATCATCTGTGATACAGTTATTAACGAACTCATCGTACAAAATCTCTAAACCACCAAAAAAGTATGCTGTATAGAGATCCATTCCTCTCTTTACGGATTCTTCGTTGTCATCTTCTCTAAATGCCCAATTTATCTTTTCTTCGTTACTTAACCCCTGGCTGTCATCCATCAAAATGATGAGCCGATATATATACTTTAGTTTTGCGGCATTTTTAATCTGTATCTCAGCCAGCATACCTGCAGTATCTTTGGAAGTATCATCTGGATCGTATTGGCTCTTCTTTCCATGCAACAACCCAATCACAGGTGCCACCATATAAACATAAATATAGTTCTCAAACACCTTAAAAGTGTTTTTGCTAGTATCAACGGCGTTCCCTGGAAGCTGACTAAGTGCTTTCCAATAAGTTGCGTACTTGCCATGAACTTGCATATCTTTATCAAACATTATGGCACCTCCTTTATCGGATGTAAGAGATCGTATCAATTTCTTTGCCTTCTTGATCAAGTTGTTTTTCAATGCGATAGGATTTTCCGACGACAGGCGCCATTATCTCAGCAGCCGGCTCCCAGTCTTTTTGCATTACCGCAATAATGACCTGTTCAGCTGAAGAGGGAAGAATCTGAGAGATATTCCTAATATGGGTTTCGTCAACATTCGAGAACGGAGCATCCATAACGAGCGGATAGAACTGAGGTCCCATGTCGGCTTCTTTTGATTTATCTGAAGTTAATGCTTCCTTTGCGAGATCGACCAAACCAGACACAAAAGCAAAACTCTTTACCGCTTTCAAACCCTCAGATTCTTCTGTCGTCACGTCGATATACTTTACGCGGTATTTTTCATCTATGGCGATGGTGCGGCTGCCATGGTACATTTTTGAAAAGTTCGTATTAACTTTCTCCTCAAGCCGTTCCCTGACAGAGCTTTCTCTGCTCTTATATGCTTCTGCGACCCAATCAAACGTCGCCTGTGCATAAGCTATATTCAACGCTATTTTGACGTTTTTCTCATTTGCCTTTCCGTAAGACTCAAGAGCTTTTTCATAATTCGAAATGTCCTTCTTACAAGAGCCGATACTTTGCAGGAGGGCAATCTTTTTTTGCTCAAACTCTTTCAAGCGCGTCTCTGCATTCTGGTACTGCTTTTCGAGAAATGCAACGTCTTTCGCGCCTTTTAGTGATTCTTCTAATGCCTTTCTCTCATCAACTCGGAAACCGAGTTCTCTTTGGTCGCTACGCAAAGTTGAAAACCGGCTCTCAATCACTTCATAATAGTCATCAGAAGATGAGATATACTCCATTGCCTGCTCCCGGTATCTTCTCACAAGTGAGCCAATAGATTCCGGCGGTTGTTTTGCTTTCTCGATAAGCAGGTTTTGTTCAGCTGCAGATCCTTCAGAAATCAGAGTTCCGCAAATGCATCTCCGACGCTTAAGAATATAATCAATCGAATTTGCAGTCATTTCTGGAACGCTCTCTGTGTCATCGCTCGCTTCATTTAGCATCTGGACTGCGCTTTTTAACAGTGGAAGACTGAAAAAGGCGAATGAATTCCGGCTAAATGCAGAGACCAGTTCCTTTTTGTCTTTCTCTATTCTCGTTTCGAGGCCTTTGATAATCGCATCCAGCTGTTCTCTACGATGTTGTGCCGCGGCGGTTTCTTCATTGGCGCGCAAGAGAGCAGCGTATTTTTCTTTTTCGTCCTGATAGTATTCGACTTGTCCAGCTACTGTTTCAAGCTCGTTTTCACATTCTTGAAGTTGTTTCGTGGCGCCATCCAGCTTTTTCTGGGTTCTACTCGCATTTTCATCTCCGGAAAAGTCCATGGTCTTTTTGAGCTTGTTGATGACCGTTCTCAAATGGGACATCGCATTGCTAAGTACATCCAATCCCATAAGTCCTTTTACGGAAGCCTCGATATCTTCGCGGCTACTAATAGCACCTACGCGCTCACCGCCAAAGAAAAAGTAGCTTGAAAGTGCCCGTGGAAGGATTCTCTCAATGTTTGTATCAAAATCACTACCGATCTGTGTCCTTGTCTGACCATCGGGCTGCAGATAAAAGATGGATGCCTTTGAAACTGACGGCCTAACATTACTTCCCGTACACGTGTAGATTTGCTCCCGGATTATCTCGTATTCGACGCCTTCGTGTTCGATAACTAGCTTCCCGCGGACAGCCTGAGTCTCTCCCATTTGCATCCCATCCGCGACGTTTTTGTTGAGAAGGTTCTTATCGTCAAAATCGTTTTTGTTATAGAGAACCCACTCAAATGCACGAATCAAGGTGGTTTTTCCAGAGGTGTTAACGCCTATCAGAACGGTCACATTTTTATCATGATCCGTGGAGAAGTTTATTTCTTGCTCGCCGATATATTGCCGGAAGTTTTTTAAAACTAGCTTCTTTATCAGCATTTCCCTTCAACCACCTTTTCAATGTATTTGCGAATGCTCTCTGCTATGGTATCGTTGGGGTCCTTTTTGATGATATTATTCTTCTCAATCTCAATTACTTTGACCTTAATCATGTTCAGTTTTCTCTGGTCAAGTCTTTGATCACTCATCGAAGTACTCCTCCTCAGTAATAGTATCCAAACCGTAAACTTCCATTAGGGTATTGATAAGCTTATCTGCTTCTGCCGGGTTTTTCGATATTTCACCAAACTCTTTCATCCTGATAATCTCTTTTTTGATGAGGGACAAATCGAAACGAGCATTTTCGCTTTCGCTGCTAACATACTCTAAAGGAGTTGGGAGTGTAATAAAGTCAAAGATTGTTGCGTACGGCTTATTAGGCGCTTTTCGAAGTACTCTGCCTCGTCGCTGAACATATTCCTTAGGATTTGTACTACTTGCGAGAATAAATGCCGTTTTAATGCTCGGAATATTAACTCCTTCATCTAAGCACTTAATTGCGACAATTGCCTGGTAAGGATCAGCATCAGCAAATTGTCTTTTTATTTCTTCTCGCTCTCTTGCGGATTCACTGGATGTAAAATGTGTTACTTTCATGCCTAGTTCTAGGCCAAGCATTTTGGACACAGAAACAATCTGACGTTCTCCTTCTTCATCACGTTCGCTGTTATCTGAAGAAAAATCGAAACTCCTTGCTGCGCCACAATAAATGAGCATGTGGGTCTCGTTCTTATATTCCTCCATCAAAGAGCGTAGGAGATGCACCTTGTTTGATGCTCCCGCAACAACCCGAGCTCTCTCAATAAGAAGCTTCTTTCCAAACTCTGTGATTTCATAAGTGCCGTCTGCTTTTTGGTGGCATTGTTTCACTACTTTTTTAGAGAGCTCTCGATAGATGTCAAGCTCTTCGTCTGTGAGGTAAACGACCTTCGGATAGTAATAATATGGTGTAAGCTTTCCTTCTCGAATTGCTCTGGCTAGATCATATTCAATGCATTTTTCTCCAAAATAATCATACAAAGCCTGGGTGCCCTCAGGATCACCATGGCGTTCTAAAGTGGCCGAAAGCGCCAATCTGTATTCGATCTTGGGATTCAGCATCCTTCGCAGATTATCAGCGCCAAAGTTGTGCGCTTCATCTACCAGCAAGAGTGTATCTCGCCCAAGCTTGTTGATTTGCTTTTGGACATATTCCGATGAAAAGGTCGCGTTTGTTGTCACAAAGCAAAACGACTTAATAACGTCAAGTTTGAAGTCCATGATGTCGTTCGCTAGTCGTTTTTTCCAGTCTGTTTGCTTTGAAGCAGAATAGCCAATAGTTGGGCGCATGTTGAATTTCTCAATATCCTCAACCCACTGCTCAACTAAATGCTGGTACGGACAGACAATAATTAATGCAAGCCGCTTCTTATCTTGAAAGAGCCTCACTGCGGCACCTAAGCCGGTATAAGTCTTTCCTGTTCCCGTGGCCATATCAAAAATGCCACAGTAGTCTTTATCTGCCCAAGTATTGATAGCTTCTTTTTGATAGTCGTGAAGATCAACACCTTTTGGCATTGTCGGGATACCGGGAGTTAGGGGATAAGCTTCATAATTGTTTTCAATTTCGGCCGCGTCGAGATCAAGGTTAACAGCATCTTTTTTATATGAGATTAGTTTTTCTTTGACTACTTTAGGAAAATCTATGACCGACACATTGTCTTCGTGTCCTGCCCACAATGAGTCAAAGTCATACTCTAAATCACGCACGCGTTGCTTGTCCTCCTCGACGAGAGAATTAAACACAACAATGGACTCGTAGTTGTTATGAAAAGCATTGATTGTCTCGTTCATGGAGCCCGTAAACGCAACCATGTTCCCTTCAGTATCGTAAAGGAGTCCGATCTTTTCATGATACATTCCGGTCGTTTTACTGGGAGGCGTAAATGCAACTTTAATCTCCATTGCTCCCGATGCAATCAGATTAGCCAGCCAGTTCAGCCTCTCTTCGTCGGAAGCATTTTTCGGCTCTCTGAACTCTCTAAGCAGTGCACGCTCAACAATGCCCCGTTCATCGTATCCTTTTTGAATGGCCGCAATGTCTTCTTCCGACAACAGTGGGGAAACGATAAACTTTATCTTTCCACCATTTTTGACGAGGCCGGCAATTCCCTTTGACAACTCAACAAGAGCAGTTGAAGAAAAGAAGCCTACTGCTCGTTTATAGAGGACTGAATTCTTCAGAATGGGAACATAGAACTCCTTCACGATATCATTTTTGTTTGTCTTATAGCTTCTTTGAATACTGAGATCTTGATATCCCATTCGCATCTCACCTCTTCAAACGATCTGATAATCCATCCCGACAATAGACGCTTTTACGGCTTCCAAATCTTCATCTCGCACACGAACGCAAACCCCACAATAAGCTTTATCTTGAACTGGGGTGGGCACTATTTTTGTTGCGATATCGTTTTCCTGGAGCTTCTCCTCAGCAGCAAAAACATCATTTGTTTTATAAAAGATCACGTGCATGACTGAATCCCTTTAATAACACTTACAAACGAGTCTATTTCTTGTTTGGTGTTGAAGCAGTTCAGACTAACACGAACCGCTCCCGTCTCTACTGTGCCCAAGGTTTCATGCGCTTTGATAGCACAGTGAATACCTCCTCGAACACATATTCCGTGGTCATCAAGGATTTGGACGACATCGCTTGATGGTACACCTTTGATATTAAAGCAAAAAGTGGAAACGCGTGCAGAATCTATGCGATAAAGGATCACGTTATTGAGCTTTTTCAGTTCTTCGATTGCATAGCTTACTAAAAATGCTTCTTTCTCACGAATTGCGGCTGCATTTCCGTCTATGTATTCTATAGCTTCCTTCAAGGCCCAAATTGCCGGCATATTTAAGGTGCCGGATTCATAGGAATCTGGATATGCTTCTGGATTGATATAGCTCTCCCCGTGGATACCAGTCCCTCCTTGGATTAATGGAATTATATCTAACGGCTTCCTCGAAACAAGACCACCGACACCTGGAAGGCCAAAAAGATCCTTATGTCCAGTAAATGCAAGGACATCGATTCCATCATCTATCATATTAACAAGCTTTTTGCCTGCACCTTGAGAAGTATCTACGAAGACAGTTATTCCAAGTTCGTGAGCTGTGTGGCTGAGTGAGCGTTGAAATACGATTTGACCTGTCAGATTGCTCGCCAGGGTTATCGCCAGCAGTCTGGTGTTCTCTCTTGCAAACCTCCTAATACTATCTTCGTTTGAATACAGTACATTCTCTGGAAGGACGCTATAGTCAATAATGCCTTTATTCTTTAATGTCTGAAGCGGGCGCAAAACGGCGTTATGCTCATAAGGACTGATTAATACATGATCTCCCTGTCGTAAGAACCCATCAAAATACAGGTTTATGGCCTCAGTAGAATTCTTCGTAAAAACCACGTTCGACGAGTCAGCGCTTCCAAAAAACCTCGCTACCGTTTTCCTTGCTTGATACAGCATTCTCGATGCTTGGATAGCTAGAGAATAGCTTCCTCGTCCAGGGCTTGTACCTATTTCTCTCACGTAATAATCGAATGCCTTATAAACCTCTTCCGGTTTGGGTCTCGAAGTTGCGGCATTATCAAAATAGATCATGTGACACCTCGTGTTAGAACTCTTCTTCTGGCTCGGCTTTCTTTTTATCCGCTAGCACTTGGCAAGTGATGCACCCATTATAGAACTTAGCAATGCAGCGTGCGCAAAGATTCATATTCTGTGGACATTTTGATTCTTCTATTGCATATCGAATGCTGCCAAAGGTGTTAATTGCATCATTTGGGCAAACCGAGTCGCACGCAGAGCAGCGAATACAGTATTGGTACTTTCTGAGCTGGCATTTTAACCGGTTGACAAGCAATTGAACATCGGTATTTTTCGTTGGAAGCACCTTTAATACCGGCGTCCCCCATGTAACGACCAAGTCGCAGACTTTTCGCTTCGGGTATGTGATCTGTCTTCCATCGTCCGTAGTGAGTGTTCCTTCTTTTTCCGTTACAGTGATATATGTCGCATCCTCTTTATCGAACAACGAAAGCTCCCCAAAGGGTTTAATGAACTCAAGAACATCGCGTTGTATTTTTTTCTGGATAATGATGTTTCGTGCTCTATCAGACAGGTTGCAGGGAGTATCCGCAATGGCAACATTTCGAGCGACGAGGCCACTAGCGCCTTTTCTGGTCTTCCATTTCCCGTTTTCTACATAGTCGTCAATGTCAGATTTATTTGTCTTCTCCGCAAAATCATATAAGACGCTCCGCCAGTGAGCCGAAAGATCTGGGAAATAGATATCTGTCAACATAGTTGACCAATCAGAGTTGTTTGGACAGCACCAGCATCCAACTCGCTTATAGCCCCACAGATAAGCTTCATTAAAGCGCACTTGTTTAGAAAGCAAATACAGCCAAACATCACAATCATCCCATTCAATAATTGGCATTGCATTTATTTGCGTGCCAATCTTTGAATGATCTTGTGTCCGTTCATATCCTTTTCTTTCTTTTGATTCACTGTGCCTAATGCCAAGGAAAGTTAAGCTGTTCCCCACCAGATTTTGATACTCTGTGTTTAAGGTTCCTGTTTTGAAAATGGTGCAGCACCATCGTTCAAATTTGCTGGGAGGGCCAAACACATTGCACAGCTTAAAGAAATCCTTGTTGGTTTCGCTCGGCAGAAGTGGTGTAAAAGGGTTTTCTGCTCGGAATTCTTCTTGCACGTATCTATATGTGCAAGGAAACTCTAGCGTCGTATCGCCAAAATAGTGGATAATAGTCTCATCTTGCAGAGCATCTCTTACAAGTCGGCTCACCACAGTGGAGTCCTTGCCACCGGAAAAAGATACCGTTGGCATGTGTGTACCGTTATCAATATATTTTGCCTTCAAGTCAACGATATATTGCTCTGCTTCGAATATCAGCTCTCCTAAATAGCTGGAATTCGCATCAATGAACTCCGCACCATGAGGGATCTCATACTGCATGTCCAAATTGTTGCGCAATTCATCAGCAAAAAGTAGGTGTTTTTTTGACTTGAAGAAATCAATATAAGGTAGTTTAGTCCTCTGCCCATCAATTAAGTATTGGCTACTTCCGACATACCAAACATTTTTTTCTTCAATGTGATCATTTAGGATATGTGACAAGAGCTTCTTTTCCTGACGGAAAACAGGGTTGCAGATACCATTAGTCGATACGCTCTTGCATCTTGACCCGCACCTCGGACATATTGATTTTTCAATGACTGGTATCTCACATGAGCTACACCAATAGATTGACTTGGGCATTTTTATTTCCCTTCCAGTAAATCCTCCAATACGGAGAGCACGATCTGAACTTTGTCATCATACGAGATGGCCAAGCCATAATTGCCAAATGTAGACAGGATTTTATTTTTTACTGTTTTGCTCAAATTGCTAAGCTCGTTCCGATCAAATACAATAGATTTTTCTTTTCCGTCTGCGGCAAGCAAAGTCATTCGTGTCTCTGACCCGCTCAACGAGGCGTTTTCTTGATATGAATCCAGTTTTTCTTTGATCTCATTGAGCTTTTTTACTAATTCTTCATAATGGGAATCGTTCCAGTATGAGAGCTCCAGGCCAGTCAGTGCTTTAGAAAGCAAGCTCACTATTCTGTTGTCGGGATCGCTTTCATCGACTCCGCTCGCCAATTCCAAAAAAGCATTTGTATAATAGTCAAATGACTTTTGCCGTTTCTTAGCCCATTCTTCTTTGTACTTGCTGGATAGCATCGTACCCAGCGCTGTAGACTCTGAAACTCCGAAGATTGTATTAACCTTACACGCTATCACTCCGGACAAATGATGAAGCACGTTCTCTAATTCAAGCTTAGCATCCTTAATAACATTCAGGCTCTCGTCCAGGTCTCTCCCCAGCCCTCCCAAGTTAGTTAAGAGAAATTCCGAATAGTTCGTAGTCGTTTTTGCCATCAACTTTCGGTATTCCGAAACTTTCTGAGAGACATATTTCTCTGTTGTCCGTGAAAGCTTTGATATGTTCTTATAATGCAGCAACATGGCATCATAGATCGCTTTCACTCGGTTTTTGCCAAGGGCGCTTTGATTGATATACTTCGAGAACAGCTCAGCAAGTGCGTCGAAATAATCCAACTGCTCTTTCGTCCAGGATGCGATAGAAAAAGAATAATCTTGAGGGCGCCTGATAATCTCTTCAAATAATTCTGGAGATAGTTCTTGTTCAACGCCATGACTCGAAATAATGAGTGACCGCCTATACGGAATCAAGAAATGCGCAAAAAGGATAGACAAATACCCATCTCTGAGCCCATACGGAGGATCTTTTAACTCGCAATACATTTCTTTGAAGTCAACTGAACCTTCCCTCGCCGCATCAATATAGCGCGTGATAACAGCAATCACCTCACGTTGCGGCCTTTGCCCGTTATTCAAGACATTTTCATTGACTTCTTCGTTATCTGGTACAACGAAACCGTTTTTAACTAGAACTGACCTCACAGCAATATAGTCTGGAGAAAGAGTTTGAACTCCGTAGTAATCTGCCGGAAGAGAGCCAGCAATCATACCATTAAGGACATTCTTTTTAGCTGACATGATACTGCCTGACACAGTGTTCTTATTTATCAGTTCGTTGTTGACAATCAGGGTCTGACCAAATGTATCACGCATGATCCTACTAGCCAGATCAGACAACTCTGACAACGAGCATATGTTCTTTTGTTCAACCCCATTGCAGAAAACGATTGTGTCGTTGTCAAATGCAGTATTCCATGCACTCACCATGTTTTTCACGGCAATGGTACTTTCGTCCATGAAGTACTGAAGTTCCTTCTCGAAAGCGGGATCTTTGCTGTTATATTCCTCCTTTTTGCTCTCCAGATACTGGATAGCAATATACTGCTTCACGGCTTTGAGCAGAGGTTCTGTATCCTTATGCACAACCACGATTCCCCGCTCAATGCCAGATGATTTCCTGGTGATTTCTTGCAAATCTACATCTTCGTTTGCAATGACGATTGCAAGGATCCCATCGAAATAATCGCCGAATCGGTTAACCAGAGTTTTTCGGGTTAATTCTTCTGTAAGTGTAAACACAGGTAAAAATACGCGATTGATTTTGAATTCGCGATTATACTGGTTGGGATAAAGGACAAAATCAACAAACTGTGCATTGAGCGTGTCAATTACAGCTTTCTCCTGAACTTGCCTTGCCCCCTCTTCTATCAGCTCCTCTATGTCAAAAATGCTTGCTTCGAAGAAATCATAACGCTTGTATGCACCAGAATACTTAATAATCTTTTTTTCACAAAGCTCTGATATAGCTTGAGATAGTATATCTTGAGGTAAATCAATAGCCCTGAGAATTGTTTGTTTATCTGCAACAAGCGCGCTTGAATCGTTGATGATACCAATTGCCGCGATTACTTTCAAGACTTTTGTTTCAGGGGTATCGTCATATTCATTTGAATTGTTCTTTGCGAGAGCCCTCTGAAGATTTCTATACCATTCATAGCTACTGTCACTTTGTACTGATTTAATATTCGCTTCAAAGTAGTCATAAATGCTATCAATCCCCACAAAATGAAATTCTTCCAGCTCATGATTTGCAAGAAACTGATATAAGCTGTTTTCTTCTTTGCTTGCAAGATAAGTAAAGAATGTTCTCTCGTTCTGTGCAACTTTCTTTGATAGCTTATCTAACGCAAAGAGAGAAATTGGATGAAGTGGAAAACCTCCTTCATATGGGTTTTCTCCTGGCGCACCTCCAACTTGAAGTGTCTGGAACCCGATGGATTCGCTGTAAATGCGATTCAAATCATCATGAAAACGTTCTTCAAATGCATGCCAAAGGTCAGGGTCTTTTGACAGGATGCTGCTTATAAGAGATAAGCACTGATCCTGTCTGTCATTTATTGGGGTAGCCTTGTATCTTCCTTCGACCTTTTTCCATTCATTGGAGATGTTTTTTCCATACCTCTGAGTATATTGGCTTATCTCCTTGTGAGATACCAGAATAATGTGATTATTCCCATCGGTATGATCACAAATCTCAGCTAGATCCTGAACGCTTTTTACTTTGATGCTTTTGATGTTGTCTTCAATATAGCGTCCAAACTCATCAAAAACAAAAACGATTCCGCCATAGTTTCCTGAAATCGCATTGTTTGCCTGGCTAATAGCTTCTGCAAGATTGGAGATCTCATAAACATAAGTAACTCCGTATGTCATCGCTGAGAACAAACGCTGAAACCTTTTCTCTGCGCGTTTATCGTATTTAGTGAGCTGCTCTTCCAGGGTGGTCAGCTTAATTCTTATGGCATTACATGCTTCTTCAAGCCGTCTACTGGATTCCTCTGTCGCTTTCCATTGATTAATCAACTGAGCTGCCTGATCATAAAAAGTCTTAAACTGAACAGAGATTCCAAGGTTATCCAGTTTCCTCTTAAGAGAAAAGTAAATACAACGGTCAAAGTCTTCAAAATCAAATACAATGGGTACAACAAGAAACGGCTTTCGATCCTGGTTTTGCGCGTAGGATACAATATCAGAAGCTAAGCCAGCATCAAACCTAGATAGCCTATTGATGAAGGTCTCAAACGCTAATCCGTCCGTATAAGTCTTGCTGAGAAGCATACTAAGAACGGTAAGGAAATGAGATTTTCCTGTACCATAAGATCCGTACAATATCCTCGCATGGTGTTCCGGATTCTGCCTTGTAATATCGGCGAAATACTCCTTCAAAAGAGAAGTTGTCGTTTCATTCGGGATAAAACGAAGGAGCTTTCGATCATTTTCTATATCAAATTGAATATTCGCAGAATAGGTATACTCATTTTCCTGCCTGATCAAATCACTATAGAGCATACGGAGCTCACCTCGCCATCTCTGTATAGTAGTTATCTAAAACTTCTCGTGTTTCCAAATTATCAACTTGGATATATCGGTTACCAAAATTGTTTACTAGAATAAGTTTTCCGGAATTCTCAAGTCGCTGCAGCAGCTCAAGCAAAGACGAATAGCTCAATCGCATATATCGGCCTATTTGATTCTGTCCATCAAGAAGAACGTCTATATCAATTTGGCGTTTATCACGAAGGTGCAGCGTATTGTCCTTTAGAATACAATATAACGCGATACTCTCTGGAATATCCCTTGCGCTCATAATGGGCATTTCAAAAACGCCCTTGCCTAAATACTTGATTAGTCCAAGTGGGGAGAAAAACGGGATCGTATCTTCATCAATGATCTTCTCGAGATCAAACCGTTTATCACTTACATATGTGTTTTTGAAGCAGTCAAATTCTTTTTCAATAGCTGATTTTTTATTTGTTCCACCATTGGTTTGATAATAGGCAAAGAAAGCATCTACAAATTTATCTTTCGTAAACTCTCTCTGTCTAAAAGAGTTGAACGCCCACTCCCACATTGTCGCATTCTCTTCGTCTCGCGCCAAGTTTCTGTGAAGGAGCCACAGCGTACCAATGTCTTGGCAATAAGGGTCATACTGTTCAATACATAATCCAAGTTCACTCAGAGCATGGTACACTCCTTGTTGATCCTTTGTTTCAAGAGTTATGCCCGTAGTATAAGCCCAATAACGCATTGCTTTAACCATGACGCGGCCAACGCCCAAAGTATCAACCGCCTCCCGTTCATTCGTTGGCGAGAAGATATAAGGGTGCTCATGAATAACATCGATTATTTTTGTGGGCCATCCATTTCTAAGATAGAATGAACTGTGTTTATTAATCTGCATACTATTCCCTCTATTTATAGCTTAATCCATGCAACAATATAGCAGATACCATGTCCAATAAAACGGACATTGTTGTGCTGCCAATAAAGTGCTGTAGACACTTATTCCTTACCACAATCAGAAGGAATAAAGTCCATTATATCTCCGATATTAACATCCAATGCGGCACATATTTTATTGAGCACAGTCAGTGTAACCTCTTCATCACGGCGAAGCTTGGTCATGGTATTCGGTGCGATTCCGGCAGCACGGCGGAGATCCGCCTTGCTCATTCTTTTATCAACGAGCAACTTCCAAAGTTTATTATAGGAAATGGCCATGTCTTTCGACCTCCGGTCATTCAGAATGGTGTTATTATACTATAACCGATATGAAATAACAAGAGAGCTTCGCATGACCTTGCGAAACTCTCTTGCGCCTTCGAGTGGTTTAATCCATATAATTACACGAGCTGTTCTAAGAAGTACGGTCTAAAAGCCGCACGTTGTGTGCTTCGGTTCTCCAAACGCTAATGGCTTACAAAAGCCCGGAACCGCAATGGTTCCGGGCTTTTGTAATATAAACAGGAGAAAATATACTTGCAGGCTGCAGAAATTATACTTACAAGCATGAGAAAACATACTTGGACACATGAGAAAATATACATACAACTCCCTAAGTATATTTTCTCCTTGTGTTCGTCAGGCAATCCAATCTCCTGGCGACACCAGAGCCAACGAATCGTGCCGCTTTTATGAGTGCAGTCTAACTATATCGCTGCAGCGATATAGTTAGCTCAAAAGGGGAATATACCAAGCGCAGATCAATCACAAAAAACTCCTTGGGACTTCATTTATCCCAAGGAGTTTTTCATATGTTAGATCTTCACATAATCTCGACCAGCACTTCCCAATGGCCGCTGCGCTTCCCATTGGCGCGGCGAAGATAGCCTCTCTCTTGAAGATCTGTCATTCTGCGCTTTATAGTCCGCTCAGATTTGCCGACAGCAACAGCAAGCTCCTTTTGTGTGATGGCGGGATTTTCTTTCACCGTTTTCAAAACGGCAAGCTCTTCCAAAGTGCAATCCAAAGTGCCATTTTGGCACTTTGAAATTTCAGCGTTGACACTTTGGATTGGAGCATCGGCTTTGTAATCCACATGGAGATAGCGATTCTTCAGTTCATGCTGCGCACCGAGCAGGAGGTTTTCAAAAAACTTTTCCAGGAACTCGCTCGTGGCATGGATTCCTTTTTTCAGATTGTTGTAGTTGGCGCGAACGAGCGCGTTGCGGAAGTACCAGGAGTTGGTCGCGAACACATCGTTGTTCACAGCAAAGCCGAAAGACTTCAAATACTTCACAATGAAAACCGCGGTCGCGCGCGTGTTGCCCTCGCAGAAGGGATGGATCTGCCAGATGCCCGACGCAAACTTCGCCATGTGTTTGATCGAGTCGGGAACGGAAAGTGCGTCATAGGAGAACTGCTTTTCCTGCGAGAAATCATAGTCCAGCGTGTCGCGGATGCTCTCCCAGGACGAATACACGACTGTATCGCCGCCAAGCACCCACTCGTTTTTTGTAATGTTGTAGGTGCGAAACTGCCCCGCATGATCGAAAACACCAGCAAACAAACGTTTGTGAATGCTCTGCAGCTCGGCGGGAGAAAACTGAAAAGTTTTCTCTCCCAGCAGCTCGGTGATGCGCGCAGAAACAATGTCCGCTTCCATCGTTCCGGCTTCCACCGCCTGGCGGTTCTTCTGCTCTTTGTAGTAGCTTTGGATACGCCGCTGCGCTCCGGCAATGTCAATGTTGCCTTCGATGTGCTCCTTGGCGGTCTCCAATAAGTACGAAGAAGTTTTCAGCCCGTCCACCGCCTGAAGCCCGATGGCCGTTTGCCAGGCCGCGCTTTTTTCGGCGCGCTCCGGCTCGCCCTGACGGATGTATTCACTTAATTCAAGCTGCCATCTGTCCTGCTCTGGCATGGATTTCAACTCCTTTGCGCTGCGATGCTCTGTAGATATTTTACCACATAGCCGGAACTAATACAAACGAAAAACTGCAAAAGGCAATATGTATTAATGCACCCTTCTTCCCGAAGGGTGCGCTTCTATTT
>JAEEGH010001979.1_pt1 | contig 57114 bp, 46 predicted proteins | sample 9134181 | NCBI WGS metagenome assembly JAEEGH01 (sample SAMN16246544, study PRJNA631951) | gut metagenome | biome: gut microbiome; feature: rumen; material: DP-attached | host: Bos | place: Iran: Karaj | collected 2018-10 | reverse complement strand
CGCGTGGAACCTAAAGAAGAAGCAGGCAAAGTTTTAAGAAAAGCCCACGCACTCATGCAGGAACAGCTTGAAACTCTGGATGCTTCTTACAAACGAATCTTAAATCCGCACATCTACAAGGTAAGCCTCACCCAGAAAATGAAAGACCTCAAAATGAAATTCATTGAAAAAAGAATTCAGGGTGAATCAAAGTAACTCTCTTTTTCAATGATAAAAGACGATATAAAAAATCTCCCGTACTTTTCACTGTAAATATTACAGTAAAGAGCAGCGGGAGTTTTTTTTAATAAACTCATTCTCCTGTAATTCTCCATTCACTAATAAACGATCATTCTGTAACGACCGGGTGAAGAACGGATAATTTTAATTTTTACAATAAGGTCATTTTCAATTAAACAGCGGAGGCGGGAAATATAAGCATAAACAGTTGCCCTGCTGCACAAAAAGAATCTGCGTTTTTTAAATAAAACCTTCCCTATTTCTCTTATTGAAATATCCCTTTTTCTGTTTTTGTAGAAAAACTCAAAAAGCTGAAACATAACAGGCGTAAGATTTTTTCTGAGACGGAACTGAAGAAGGTCAATTTCACGCAGATTATTTCCAGTCGTCTGTTTTTCATAACCGACAGGAAGGGCCGGCTGTAAAAGCGAAATATGACGGCGTATTGACGGATCACAGATAACTTTGTTAAGAACAGAAAGAACATCAAGCTGCTTTTGATTAAGAGTTGAGCTGTAGGAAAGTTCATACTGGTTTATCCAGTGATTTACCCTCTGTTCATCACTTACGGGTTCATTATAGTAAATGACGGGGATGTTCTTTCCCATTTCACGGATGGACTGGGCAAGATTAAAGTAACTGCTCCCGACCAGTGCAAAATCACAGATTATCATATCGATTCTGCACTCATAATCCTGAAGACTGCGGTAAAGTCCTACCCAGTCTGTCTGTAAGAAACACCTGCATTCTGCTGACTCAAGACGTTCCATTATAAGCCGGCAGGTATTCTCCTCTTTTGTAATAAAGCAAAGATACACAGGCATATCCTCCTTAAAAATCCTGTAAAAAAGAATTGAGAATATGTCTTACCAAACAGTATTATTTTCGGCCTAAAACTACAAATGAAACAAGGCCGTATAAATGTGAAGAATAATTATTTAAGGATTTTTTTAAGAAAACTGGAGATTTTAGAGAAAAAATATATCGGGTAGACTGGATTCGAACCAGCGACCCCTACGTCCCGAACGTAGTGCGCTACCAGCTGCGCTACTACCCGATTATTTCTGATAAAAAAAGCCTCCCTTTTACGAGAGGCTAGACGCGAGCAGCGGGGCTCGAACCCGCGATCTCCGGCGTGACAGGCCAGCGCGATAACCAGCTTCGCTATGCCCGCGTGATGTTGTTATATTAACAAATCAAAGAATTATGGTCAATAGCAAAAACTAAAAAAAAGTAAAAATTCCGCATTTTTTTACATCTTTCAGAAACTGAATTCAGCTCAGTCAAATTCTCATCGCCTATGTTCAATTGACACCCCTATAGTCAGAATGATAAAATTAAATATTATTACTATATTAATTGGCTTTGTCCAAATTATTTAAGAAAGGATGTTTTCATTATGAAAAAGACTTTAATCTTTATCGGCTCAGTTATCATTCTGGTACTTGCAGCCATCACTTTCATTTTTATCCCGGCAATGGCAGGAAACGCACAGCCGGACACTCTTGTTTTTGGTAAATACGGAAACAAAAAAATCGAATACAAACAGGGCACAGAATTTGCAAATGCAGTAGCTAATTACACAGAAATGTACAGAAGACAGGGCGCAGAGCTCAAAGATTCTGACATGTACTACATTTACAACTATGCATTTACTTCTGCTGTTCAGGCTGCAGCTTATTCAGAAGGAATGAAAAAAGCCGGATGGGCACCTTCTTCACAGTCTGTTGCACGCCAGATGTATCCGTATTTCGCTGACGAAAACGGAAATTACTCAAGCGCAATTTTCAATTCATATTCAGAAGATGACAAAAGCCGCCTCAAGGCTGACATCACACGCGGTCTTGTATGGAGCCGTTATTCAGAAGATCTTCTTGGCTCTCAGTCAAAATATGCAGGACACACACTTTACGGATTAAAAAGTTCAGATGCTGAAATTGCGTTTATTGAAAACATGGCTGCAGAAAAGCGCTCATTTGAAATGGCAGTTTACGAAAAATCAGACTATCCTGATTCAGCAGTTAAAGCCTGGGGTGAAGCTAACAAAGATAAGTTTGTAAAATACAATCTATCTGTAATTACTGTTAAAGATCAGTCAAAGGCTAAATCAATCCTCAACCAGATTAAAAAAGACGAAATCACATTTGAAGATGCAGTATCTGAATATTCAGACAAGGCATACTCAGGCAGCAACGGAAAGCTTTCTTCTAACTTCGGATATCAAATTAAAGAAATCCTTAAAAAAGAAAGTGATTCTGAAGTTCTTTTCAATATGGAACTTAACGGCTTAAGTGATGTAATCGACACAAACGCAGGCTGGTCAATTTTCCATAATGACCTTGCAAAAAAAGAACCTGATTTCTCTGACGCATCATTACTCTCTGCTGTCCGCTCTTATATCAATGATAAAGAAGCAGGACTTATTGAAGACTACTACATCGGCGAAGCAAAAAAAGTAATTGAAGATGCTTCTGTAAAAGGTTTTGCAGCTGCTGCAAAAGCAGGAAAAGCAAAGTTTGTTAAAGTTCCGGCATTTGCACTCAATTACGACGGCGTTTCTCTTCTCGGCGAGCTTCCTGAAGAAATCACATCTGTTTCAGGTGCTTCTTCTAATGAAAACTTCCTTCAGACAGCATTCAGCTTAAAAGAAGGTGCTTACTCTGAACCTGTTGTTGCAGGTAACTCAATTATTGTACTTAAAGCAGCAGGAATTAAAAAAGACACACTTAAAACAGAAGAAAAAGATGCTCTCGTAAAAGGTATTGCTGACTACGACTCAAGCACATCTCAGTCAACTCTTCTTTCAAGCAAAAAAGTTGAAAACAAAGTTGCTGAAGTATTTTTCAATAAAATCATGAGCAATAAATAAAGCTCAGGGATATATGACATGCTCTCACAAAGAGCTCAGGAGCCCTGCCTGGTAGAAGCCGGACAGGGCTTTTCAGTTTTATACAAAGAACGCTTTCTCTATTCTAAATACAGTCCTGACAGAGCAATATTAAAAACGGTAAGCCAGCTTGAAATTCCAGATAATACGCTGATTCTTGCCCTTTCTCCCTGCCTCGGCTACGGACTTAACGAATTACTAAAAAAACTTCCTGAAAACTCATTTGTACTTGCTGTAGAACTTGAAAAACCGCTCTACTCTCTAGCAAAAAAATCTATTGAATCAATAATAAGTAACTGCCCTGATTATGAAAAAAGAATAACTTTATGCAGCGAAGAAACAATCGAGCAGACAGTAGAAAACCTTCCCTGTTTTAAGCGCTGTATAACAATAGAGATGAGCGGTGGAACCTTTTTTAACAGTGATTTTTACGACAGAATAAAAAACTACCTTCAAAACTACACTGCATCCTTCTGGAAGAACAGAGTAACACTTTTAAAACTTGGACGCCTGTTTTCAAGAAACTTTATTAAAAATTTAAAATTAAACCCGGCCCTGCATTCTATAAAGAAAAACTCTCCATACTTTAACCGTCCTATAATAGTTTTTGGCGCAGGAGAGAGCGCCGAAGACTTTATAAAATCTTCTGACAGGTTTCTTTTTGAACGCTGTACGATTATTGCAGTCGATGCGGCACTTCCAGTCCTCCTTAAACACGGACTTGATGCAGATTTTGTAGTCAGTGTTGAAAGCCAGTTTGCAATTGAAAAAGCATGGCTTGGAAGTAAAACAAAAGCTGTTTTAATTACAGATATGGCAGGCCGTCCGTCTGTAATCCGGCGCAATAAAAACGGCAACCTGTTTTTTTACAGTGAATATGCAAAAGCTCAGTTTTTCAGCCAGTTTGAAAAAGCCTCTCTCCTTCCTCAAAAGCTTCCGCCGTTAGGCTCTGTAGGCCTTACAGCAGTCTTTATTTCATTATTTATGCGAAAATCAGATGAAGTTCCGGTAATTTTTACAGGACTTGATTTTTCTTTCAGCACCGGAGCAACCCACGCACGCGGAGCCCCGGCACACACAGCCTCGCTTTTAAGCACTTTCAGGCTTAAACCGCCTGGAAACTTCAATGCTTCCTTCAAACCTGACTCACATACAGTCAACGGAATAGACAAACACGTAATCACAGACGCCGCATTAAGCCGTTATGCGGAACTTTTCAGGGACCAGTTTTCAGATGCAAAAAATCTTTATGACGCAAGGACCTCAGGTCTTCCGCTTGGAATTAAAAGAATCAGCATTGACTCAATCAAAACTTACCTTACAGAAAATAAAATTGAACCAAAATCAGACGGCGAATACACTTCTCTTTTAAAAAATGACTTAACACAGGACACTTCTGCATACACCACATCTGCGGGTGATATAGAAAACGCATTAAAAAAAGAATCAGAAAGCCTTCTGCGGATTAAAGAACTCCTTTCAAAAGGAGACAGCGCTGTACCTGCCCCCTCACCTGACCTTGAAACAGAACTTTCCAATCTGCTTGAAAAAAGAGAATACCTTTACCTTCACTTCCCTGACGGCTATAAATGCGATGTTAAAAATTTAAGCTTCCTTAAGCGTGTCAGAAGCGAGATTGATTTTTTTATAAAAGACCTGAAATAAACAAAGCCTCGTTCCACACAAAAAGCAGGAACATCACCCTCTAATCGTCTGAACCAATCAGTCTTCTTTTTCTTTAAGCACTGCAAGGAACGCACTCTGAGGAAGTTCTACATTACCAACCATCTTCATGCGTTTTTTTCCTTCCTTCTGCTTTTCAAGAAGCTTTCGCTTACGGGTAATATCACCGCCGTAACACTTTGCAAGAACGTCTTTTCTAACAGGATTAACTGTCTCCCGCGCAATAATCTGACTTCCGATTGCCCCCTGAATTGCAATTTTAAACTGCTGGCGGGCAATTTCGTCTTTTAAGCGTTCACACACCTTTTTTGCACGGGCAACGGCACCCGGCCTGTAAGCAAGGAATGAAAGGGCATCAACAGGCTTTGAATTGATTAAAGTATCAACCTTAACTAAATCAGTAGGCCTGTATTCGATTACTTCATAATCAAAACTTGCATAACCGCGGCTGTAACTTTTAAGTCTGTCATAAAAATCAAAAAGAACTTCAGAAAGCGGCATCTCATAAATTAATTCAACACGCTTTTCATCAAGATAAGTCATATTTTTCTGTTCACCGCGTTTTTCAGTACACAGACTCATGATTGAACCAATATATTCACTTGGAGTAATTATTGAAGCACGGATATATGGCTCATTTGACTCACGGATTTTTGATTCAGGAAACTCTGTCGGGTTATCAACAATAATCTGTTCACCGTTTGTCAAAGTACAGTGATATTCAACGGAAGGCGAAGTAAAAATAACACTCTGGTCAAAGTCACGTTCAAGGCGTTCCTGTATAATTTCAAGATGTAAAAGCCCGAGAAAACCGCATCTAAATCCGTTTCCAAGGGCGATTGAATTATCTTTATCATAAGTAAGAGAAGCATCGTTAAGTTTAAGTTTTTCCATGCTGTCTTTAAGCTCTTCATAATCATTTGAATCCATAGGATAGATTGAAGAGAAAACAACAGGTTTAACTTCCTTAAAACCAGGCAGAGGAGAAGCGGCTGGATCTGAAGAAAGAGTTACAGTATCGCCTACACGAACATCGCTTACCGTTTTACAGCCGGCTACAATGTATCCTACATCTCCCGCTTCAAGATACTGTGTTTCTTCATACTGAATCTTAAAAATACCGCACTGTTCAACTTTATAATCAGAGCCGTTGGACATAAAACGGATGGCATCGCCTTTTTTGATTCTGCCTTCTTTTACGCGGATATGAATAACAACTCCGCGGTATTCATCATAATGACAGTCGAAAATCAATGCCTGTGCTTTTCCATCCGGATTTCCGTCAGGGGCCGGGAACTTTGTTACAATGGCCTCCATAAGGTCATCAATTCCCTCACCTGTCTTTGCACTTACAAGTACGGCATCCTCAGGATCAAGACCAAGGTCATGTTCAATCTGTTTTTTGACTGAAGGAATATCTGCTGATGGAAGGTCGATTTTATTAACGACAGGTACAATTGTCAGATCCTGTTCCATTGCCATATAAAGGTTTGACATTGTCTGGCTTTCAACACCCTGACTTGCATCAACTAAAATAAGCGCACCTTCACACGAAGCAATAGCACGTGAAACCTCGTAAGAAAAGTCAACATGACCCGGAGTATCTACAAAGTTTAATTCATAGTCATGTCCGTCTTTTGCATGATACGGGATAGTTACTGCCTGACTTTTAATTGTAATTCCGCGTTCACGCTCAATATCCATATTATCAAGAATCTGATTTGTCATCTGACGGTCATCAATGATTTTTGACTTTTGAATAAGACGGTCTGAAAGAGTAGATTTGCCGTGATCAATATGTGCAACAATACAAAAGTTGCGCTTGTACTTCATTTCTGTCATAGAGTGCCAATTTTATTAGAAATAATTAGGACTGTCCAGCGGAGCTGCAACACCTACGCTTATATCTAAATATCCTTTTTTCCTGTTTTTTGCATATATCTCTGCATACAATGCAGTATTATCATTGTTAAATGAAATATTTTTTACTTCTACAGGGTCATTCTCTGAAAAACCAGATTCATCTGCGATTGATCCGCGTACTACTTCTGCAATCTGATATTTTCTTCTTCCTTCAGAAAGCGGAGTAAGTTTCATACCAAAAATCGCTGTAAAGGAACTTGAAAGGACATCGCTCTTGTAGAAAGTGTAGCCTGGATTAAGCGGTCTTGAAGAAACAAAAACTTTGACAGTCTGCTCTGCCTCTTCACCACGGATATAACTTACCTTAATGATATGACCGGCAGTAATTCCGAGCATTTTTTTCTGAAGGTCTTCAAGAGTTTTTATTGATGTGTTTTCGATTTTAGTGATTAGGTCGCCGGCCTTAAGTCCTGCCCTGCTTGCATTTCCACCCGGCATAACATAATTAAGCTCAACTCCAAGCTCTTTTCCGCCGTTTTTGCGGGTACGGCCGTTTGCTTCAAGCCAGCTGTGTTCATACTTACCGCCTTCAAGAAGAACGGGAAGTTCAGACTTAAGATATTCAACAGGGATTGCAAAATTAAGTCCTGAATACTGAAGCATGCCGGCAAAAACTACAGCCTGAACATTTCCTTTTTCATCAACACACGGACCGCCGGAGTTTCCTGAATTAACTGCGGCATCTATCTGCATGACAGGTCCTGCACTGAAAAGGGATCTGTCACTGGCACTTACAATACCGCTGGTAAGAGTCCTTTCAAGTCCAATCGGAGAACCGATACAAAAAATTTTATCGCCTACATCAAGAGTTCCGCTTGACCCGAGATTAAAGACATAAGGAGCATCAATTTCAGCTTTTAACACGGCAAGATCAACGCTTGAGTCCCAGCCGGTTACCTTTGCAGGAATTCTCGTTTCTGAGTCTTCGGCAAGTTTTATATAAAGCCTTGCATAACCTTCATATTTTGGATTTACAAGATCCGCTATTACATGGTGATTTGTAACTATATAACCGTCTTTTGAAATAAAAAATCCCGAACCGATTACGCGGTCAGCATATCCCATGCCGTTTTCAACTTTAATTCCCTTATCAACCCAGACTGTAACAGTTCCTTTTATAAGCTCAGGAACTTTTGTATTTTTATCAGACTGTGCACCAAGATTATTTACTTTTTCAAGGCAAAGAGAATCAAGTTCCTGAGATGATTTTTCAAGTTTATCTGTACCTGAGTAATTTAAATATTCAAGTGCAGATAAAAGACGCCGTGCATCAAGAAACTTTTTTTCTTCAAGTGATTTTTTATAAAGCTCAACCACCTTATCTGCACATTTTGAAACTGTTTTTTCGTCATTTAAAAGATAGGCTCTCCAGTATGCGTAAACCGGATCATTTTCAAGAAGAGAATCAATACGCTTAATTTCTTCTTTTCTGACATCTTCAAGCGTGTAATCAGGCTGTTCATAAACTTTTCCGGTCATGTCATCTGATTTACAGGCAGTAAAAGCTGCCAGCACAGTGAGTTCTGCAAGAGTTACAAGAATTTTAAATAGTGATTTTTTCATTTTAATTTGTTTCGACCTTTTCAAGTATAATTTCTTCATTCGGGAGAAGCTGTCCAAAGATGTACTTTCCGATTCTTACGGCAAGCATTCTTCTTCCCTTGTTCTCCACTATTATACAAACACCCTGCTCACTGTTATGGTTAACACTTTTCAGTATTTTTTGTGCATCTTCAGAAGAACCTGCATCTCCTATCCAGTAAAGCTCATGTTTTGCGGCTTTTACTACAGCCCTTTGGACATCATTCTCAGTAACAGAAGAAGGAATCCCGTTTTTAGTCGTAACTGTAACAAGTGATTTTTTTAAGGGCTCATAATATCTTGCAGTTTCAACAAGAACTCCGTCAGCAGAAACAGGTGATTTTATATACTGAACATCCCAGTTTCCGTCATTATCAAGATCCCAGGAAGATATTTTTCCAAGTCCCCTGCTGTATTCTTCAGTAAAATCAGGAATCGTATCACCGTTTCTGTCAATCTGAATCATCTTAACATAAAAACCGGTTCCGGAATCTCCTGTACCAAAGAGATTTACCATTATCTGAACTTCATCATTCTTTGTGATGTATTCACCCGCATTTTCAGGATCAAAACCGTAGGTTTCAGTCGTTTCAAAAAGTCCGTCCCCGTCCATATCAACCGTCCTTAAAACAGGCAGGCCTTTTTCAAACAGAGTCTGAGCATACATTGTTTCACCGGTATAGTAACGGGCAATCTGCGCTTTTCCGTCAAGAACACTGACCTTTATGTATGCATTTTTTCTTTCCTTTGAGGGCATTGTATAGGAAGAGCAGACTTTAATAAGCTGTGCATCAGATATTTCCGGAGTTTTTTCAGGAATCACAGGAACAAAAAAATCAATTCCAAGAGCATTTTTAACTGTCTCATCAGCCGTAATTAAAAAAGGACTCCAGGCAAGTTCTTCTGCCACAAGTGAAAGTGAGAGCTTAGTTGAAGAAGGCTCCTCACCCCTGTAAGAAACGCGGCTGACATAAGGCCACTCTCCGTATTCAGCATCAACTGCTCCCTGTGTTAAATGAAGTACAACAGGAACACCAAAATCACACTCACAGGTCCAGTCATCAAGATCATCCTGTGTACTGTCATAAGAAATTTTTTGAGGGCGGCCGCGCATGTATTCAATCTTTAAATTATAAGTCAGATCCCCGTCAGTATCCTTATAAATAATTCCGCTGTACTGATTTAAATACTCACCAAACTCACGCCTGCACTCTTTATCTTTTAGGGCCTGTGAAAATTTTAAGAGAAGTGAAAAATCAACTGATTTATCTGCAAAAGAATAAAAATAATCCAGTGCCTTTTCTTCGGTTAAAAGCCCCGTTTCTTCTTCAAGGGCGGCAACTGCATATAAAGGAGACTTTAATCCCCGTGCATTAAAGGATTTGAGCATTCTGATTTTACGCTCGCCTTCTGCAAAAATGGCGGCATAAATTTCTAAATCAGCGGAAGGCTTTTTATAAAGCGAAACACTGTTAATAAAAGAATCTGCAGTCTTAGCATTTTTTTCTGAACGTCCGCCGAGTAGTGCATATTCATAACGGAAAAAAAGTTCAGCAAAACGCTGGTCATCCGGATAAATACGCCTTGCAGCATCAATTTTATCACGCGCCTGGTCTAAAGCCTGTACTGTTCCAAGATTATAGAGTGATTTTGCGCGGATGTATTCTGCATCTGCTGAATAAATAAAAGGCTCCTGATTAAGAACGGTCAGCGCCTGATCAAATTCCCTTACAGAACACAAAATATCTGCATAAAGAACACGGGCACTTTCCTTGTTGTAATCTACCCACTGTCCGAAAGTCAGGGCTTTCTGAATAAAAGGAATTATCTGATATTTTGGAACGCCTGTCATTGTTTTTGAAACAGAACGGATATACCACAAATCAGAAATGGAATCATCGTAGGCAAGACCGATTTCAGCATTAGAATCTGCTGCCTGCCAGTTTTTCTGAGAGGCATACTGCTCGCAAAGCTTTAAATAGCGCACGGCAGTTTTCCTGTTTGCGCTTTGAGCTGACTGTGCATAAAGAAAAGCTGAGAACACGTGTGAACAAAGTAAAACGAAAATAAAACACTTTTTGACAGACAAATTCATATGTCTATTTTACAGTCTTTTAAAGCAAAAAAAAAGACCTTTCATAATAAATGAAAAGTCTTTTTCTCTTTATCTTACAATAAGTTAGATAAAAAAGTTTCGCTTAGCGTGCAGGAGCAACTGTGATTACTTCAGCATCAGCCGGAGTAAGGATAGTTACTTTGTCACCAAGATTGATGTCTTTTACAGTGAAAACATCACCAATGTTGATTGGTGAAACATCAACTACAACGCGTACAGGAAGGTCTTTTGGAAGAGCCTTAACCTTGATTTCCGGAGTATGTTTAACCATAAAGCCGCCTTTAAGAACACCGGCAGCTGTTCCGGAATACTGGAGCTTGTACTTGCGTACAACAGGTTTTGTGTTAGATACAGCAAAGAAATCTGCATGAAGTACAGAATCAGTAATGATATCGTATTCTGTATCGCGGATAAAAGCATCCATTGCTTTTCCGTCAAGCTTGAGGGTAACAAGTGTAGTAGCTGTAATGCTGCGCCAAACCTTGTTAAACTGAACTGCGTCTACAACAACTGATGTAGCCTTTCCTTCTTCGTCGTAAACAACAGCAGGGATTTTTCCGGCAGCGCGGATAGCTTTAGCAGCCTTTTTCCCTGTTTCATTGCGTGTTGTTGCTTCAACTGTGAACTGTTCCATTTTATAGAACTCCTTAATTTTGAGCGGTCTTCAAAAACTAGTTTTGCCAGCCTCTCTTAATTTTATATAAGCAGCATAAGCTGCCTCTCTGGGACGACAGGATTCGAACCTGTGGAATGACGGCACCAAAAGCCGTTGTCTTACCGCTTGACGACGTCCCAAAATTGCCGTTTTAATTAATCATCGCCTTCATCCGGACCGCCTTCAATAACGTGACCGGCATTATATTCAGCTAAGATTTTATCCTGTAACGCAGCGCGGAACTCAGGGCTGATAGGATGAGCAACATCCTTGTATTCGCCGTTTGCAGTTCTGCGGCTTGGCATTGCAATAAAAAGTCCAGTTTTGCCTTCAATAATTTTTACATTATGAACAACAAAAACACCATCGAATGTTACTGTAACGTAAGCCTTGAGCTTACCTTCAGCCGTTACTTTTCTGATACGCAGTTCTGATACTTCCATATGAGTGCTCCTCCGCTGCAATTTTTTTAAAACTGAAAAAAAATCTCTAGTGCACAAGCACACAGTTTTTCCAGTTTTGTTTCAAAAGTAATTCTGCTTTACGGGCGTCTTCAAAAGATTCAAAAACCCCGAAAACTACGGCTCCTGAACCTGACATGTCAGCCCAGGCTGCGCCACTTTTTTTTAAATCCTGCAATGCGTTACTTATTACAGGGTATTTTTGCATAAGAACGGCTGAAAAACTGTTTGCAAAAGTCCACTCTTTAACAGGACTTCTGTAAATATTTTCCAGCTCATTCAGGTCTGGACAGGAAGTAAAACTTCCTTTTTCATATGAATCATCTACCAGCGCATATGCTTCTTTTGTTGAAGAATGCACAGGTGGAAAAATCAGAACAAAATGTAAATCCTCTCTTGCCTTGATCGGTTTTACAGTTTCACCGCGTCCGGTAACTAAAGCACAGCCGCTTCTATCCTTAGTTTCTCCTGAGTGAAGAAAGAAAAAGACATCGCTTCCAGTCTGAGCAGCAGTCTCATCAGCTGTTTTATCTGTTAAAGGAATGCCGTTAAGAGATGAAAAAGCCCTGATAAAATAAGCCGCATCAGAAGATCCTCCTCCAAGACCACCCCCGCTTGGGATTTGCTTTTCCAGGAGAACTTTTACGCCTGAAGTGCAGCCGGTCAGTGAACAGAAGGCTTTGTATGCTTTTGTAATTGTATTGTCTTCCGGCAAATCGTTAAATCCCGGAGCAGTTACAATACAGGTATTTTTCTCTGCAAGAGGAGTAAGCGTAAGCTTATCGCAGAGACTTACAGTCTGAAAAATACTTTCAATGCCGTGAAATCCATCCTCCCGCTTTGGTAAAACCTTGAGTCCAAGATTGACCTTTGCAGGACAAAGAATTTGAATTTCAGACAGCATAATAAGTTATTATGCCGGTTTTAAGCCCTAAAGTCAAGAAATTAAGGAGAATGCCCTGCACGCGCGCAAACTGAATGCAGCGGTAATATTATATCAAGCGTCTTTCAGGGCCAGATGCGGCAAAAAGTTTTTTTGATTTTACAGCACTTTATTCAGAACTACAGAATCACAGACATTTACGACATCAGAACATTTCAAAATTTTCTGGAGAAATTTGAGTTAAATTCGATTGACCGGTATCCCGCAAAAATTTATTATATAGTCACGCGTAAGCGGGGGAAGGCAAAATGTTCAGCAGCGAATCTTTCAACGATTCATTTACTGGTTCGGGCTTTTCGTACGATGATGAATACTACGACGACGTAACTGATTCAGATGATGAAGTTTACGAAGAAGACAGTTCATTAAACGATTTCGAAGACGATGACATGTACGATGAATCATTTGATGATGATCTGGAAGAAGATGTTTCAGGTGACGATTCTTCATTGGACAATGGTTTTAACGATGATTTTGATGATCTTTAATCAAAAGCGCTGTTAAACCGTTTTAAATGTTAAAGGGAAGCAGAAAAATATGGCTCACACACATATTCTTCGGCTTCCCCTTTTTTTGGTTCTGACTCTGCAGATTACCGTGCCTGAAACAGCAGTAACACATTCTGTCAGACACGGTCAAAATATTAAAATTCCGGCGGACGCATAAAAGCGTTTTTTTACAGAGGTTCTCCCTTAAGGAAAGTACCTGAATGCCAGAGTTTTTCAAGTTCATAAAACTCACGTGCATCTTTTGACATCAGGTGAACAAGAACTGTTCCGATATCTATTACGTTCCAGTCGTCTCCGCCTGTACTCTTAGTGTGAGTAACATGAATCTGCATGTTATTTGCCTTAACATAATCTTTTATCTGTTTAGCAAGTCCCTGCCAGTGTGCAGAACTGTGAATTGTAGCGATTACAAAAAAATCTGCACAGCTTGTAAGTTTTGTAACTTCAATAACAGAAACACTATCAGCCTTACCGTCTTCAAGAATCTCTGCAATTTCAAGTGCCTGATCTTTTGCTGTTTTATCTGCCATTATTTTCCTCCTGAATTTTTAACATAGCGTCCGTCAAAATCCTTTCCAAGAATAATCGTAAAATCGACATTGGCACTTGAATCAGTTGTACTGCCGTAGCTGTCTTCTGATTCAGGTTTAATTTCTTCGTCCACTATATTAGTACAGTGAATAAAATCTCCTAAATTTTTAGCAATTTCTGAGTTTCCGATATGATTGATTATCTGAGTTTTTTCCCAGTCATTCCTTTCCGCATTTGTAGTACTTAAAACATCATAACCTGTACTTTTCAAAAGAGCTGCCGTATTGCGGGCTAAGCCCTGAACAGTAGTTCCGTTTTGAATTTCAAGCACATAAATACGGTTAATGGATGTATCATCAAGAGCTACGAGAGAGTTTGAAGCCTGTTTTACAACGTCTTTAATGAGCTGTCCGTCATAAAAAGGAAACAAAAGTTCCTTTCCGTCTACAATACGGTGTGAACCTGTAATTGTCTGAGGAATAAGCCGCTCTGAATCAACATTTGCGATTTCTGCAAAAAGACTGCGCAAATCATTTACCTTAAGATTTGAATTAAGTTTTTTTGCATACAGCGGAAAACTTTTTTTCTTTAAAAGTGAAGAAGCATTACGGTTTAAGGCACTCAGGAATGCAACCATAACATTCTGCCTTCTGTCCATGATTTCAGCTTCTGATTCTTCCGCTTTTGAATAAGTCAGATAAGTGGTGATTTTATCACCGTCGAGAGTTACCGCACCACTTGGAAGCAGCCATCTGTCTCCTTCATCCGTTTTCACATCAACCGGAGAAGGAACAAATACTTTAAGACCTCCAAGCATATCTGTCAGTTCACCAAAATCGCTCATATTCATTTCCACATAAAATGGAATTGTCTGACCAATCAGGTTTTCAATTTCTGACTTATATATTTCAATGCCCTTTTCCGTATAGATTGCATCAATTCTGTCTACACGCCCAAGACTCTTGAAAATTGCACCAGTGTTTCCAAGAATATTGATTAAGGCACCTCTATGAGATACCGGATAATAAATAAAAACATCTGTAAATAAAGGCTGGTCTTTATCCTCCAGAACAAACAGAGTTTTTATTACGGAATCATTTTTTAAACTTTCATCAACTGTATCAACCCTCAGAGAAAGGGCAATAAAAGTCACAACAGAAATAATAATTACAAAAATAAGAACAAGGAACAACGCTCCCCTGCCCGAACTTTCCCGTCTTAAATTCCTCATTTATGACTCCTGTTTTCTTTAAGCTGCGCGGCAAGTTCAAAAGAAGGTGATGCAACTTTTTTCCCGCGCTTTTCTAAATACTCAATATTTTCTTCAAGTACAGACAATGTAAGCTCATCAAGTGATTTTGCAAAAAGATTTGCCCTGTATTCATCCGTAGACTGAGGCCGCCCCGGTTCAATTTTATCTGCCGCGAAAAGAATTTTTCCAAGCGGACAGAGGTCTTTTGCCGCAAAAGTATGGCAGGCAATCGCCTCACAGATATCAGCATCCTTTACACCGAACTTTGTCTGTATTAATACTGCCGCCGCCCTTCCGTGCAGCAAAGAAGGCTTATTCTGTTCAAGAATAGAAACACTTTTTCCGTCCATATGAACAAGTTCAAGCATTTCTTCGCCGGTAATTTCCTTGCACATATCATGGGCAATTCCGGCAAGATAACCCAGGCGCGGATTAAGACCGTAAAGCGAACACATCTTCTGAGCCGTCTGCGCCGTACGCAGGGAATGCTCAAAACGTTTTTCACTCACGGCAGTTTTTACATATTCTTCAATTGCAGAAATTACTTTTTCAAGTTCCTGCTCATCAGCTATATTAACACTCTTTACAGCCATACAAGCCCTTTTTTTTAATATATTCAAAAACACCTTCACTTACAAGATAACGCCAGGCCCTGCCGGAAGATATTCTGTCACGGATATCTGAGGATGAAACTGCAAGCTCAGGATTATGTACTTTAATATACGGAAACTTAAAATCACTTTCCGTAAAATCTTTTTTTTCAGTTTTAAAATCCCCTTTTGCCAGGTTTACACTTGATGCAGAGGCATTTTTTGAATAATCATCTGTACGAACAGCAAGAACAAGAGTGCACTTTTGAGCCAGTTCCGCGCTGTTTTTCCAGTTTTCAAAATGAGATGCAAGATCAAAACCGAAAATAAGACCGATTTTATCGTCAAGGTTTCCCTTATATTTTTCTTCCAGAAAGCAAACTGTATCCCAGGTATAGGAAGTTCCGCCTTTTTTAATCTCATAATCTTCTGCTTCAAAACGGGAATCACCTTTTACAGCCTGTCTTACCATTTCAAGCCTGTCAGAAGGAGAAGCCGCATCAGCCATTTCTTTATGAGGCGGATTAAAACAGGGCACAAATAAAACTTTATCGTACCCAAGCTCCGTGCATACACAGTCAGCCAGAACAAGATGCCCGATATGAACAGGATTAAAACTTCCGCCTAAGACTGCTATTTTCAATTTTCACTTCCCGGGAACTGAACTTCAGCCTCATCATCAACTGAACGGGTTGCCATAAAATCAGGATTAAAGCTTGTTCCTTCTTTTTTAGAAGTCAAAATTGAACCTGAACTTACCTGTGTGCCGTCTGAATTAAACTTCTGCGGCTCTTCATCAAGTTTTGTTACAAGGTCTAAGATTGCAAGACGGATATCATTCATTCCGTAATGAGCTGCAACAGATACCGGAAGCACCACTGTCTCAGGTTCAGCCTTTTTAATTTCTGCAGCAACTTTTTCAGCCCTTTCCTTTGCACCTTCAATATCAGTTTTATTACAGAGAACTATATGAGGTTTTGAAAGAAGATCCTTTGAAAAACCTTCAAGTTCAGAACAGAGAGTTTTATAGGCTGTAAAACACTCATCTTCTGAACAGTCAATCATAAATAAAAGACCGGCAGTACGGCTTATGTGCTTTAGGAACTGAATTCCAAGTCCTTTTCCCTCAGAAGCACCTTCAATAATTCCAGGAATATCAGCAATAATTACATCGCGCTCTTCACTTGCCTGTAAAACACCAAGATTTGGAATCTTTGTAGTAAAAGGATAAGGCGCAATTTTAGGACGCGCATTTGTAAAAGCGTCAAGCAAGGTTGATTTTCCTGCATTAGGGAAACCTACAAGACCAATGTCTGCCATAATACTCAGTTCAAGACGGAGCTTTTTGTATTCTCCTTCCTGACCTTTATTTGCAATGCGGGGAGCCTGGTTTGTCGGGGTCTTAAAGTGAACATTTCCCCAGCCTCCGTTTCCGCCTTTGCAGGCAACAAACTGATCTTCTTCTGATTCAAAAGTAAATTCTTTTAAAAGCTCGTTTGTTTCAAAATCACGGATGGCAGTTCCAGGAGGAACGGCAATAGTAATATCTTCACCGTCACGGCCATACTTGTTCCAGCCCTGACCGTCTCCACCGCCCTTCGCCCTGAAAAAATGCTTCCAGCGGATATTGGCAAGAGTCCTGACATTGCGCTTACAGATAAAAACGACATTGCCGCCGTCACCACCGTCACCGCCGTTAGGACCTCCGCGGGGAACATATTTTTCGCGTCTGAAAGAAATACAGCCGTTTCCGCCCTTTCCTGCCTGACATTCAATTACGGCTTCATCAGCAAACAAATTCATTTTTACCTCCTGTAAAACTAACTCTTAAGACAGACTGTAAAGACAGTGCCTTAAAAACCGGCTATAAAAAAACCCGGACACAGTAAACTGGGATCCGGGCTTGATCAAGTTTATTTAAGCAATCAATAGACTTAATTTATTCAGCTTTTGGCTCAGCGGCTTTTTTAGCTGCAGGCTTTTTTGCTGCAGGTTTCTTAGCTGCCGGCTTTTTTTCAGCAGTTTCAGCTTTTTCAGCCTTAGGAGCTTTTGGAGCTGCGGCTTTTTTTGCTGCTGCAGGTTTAGCTGCTTTTTCTGCTTTTTCAGCCTTTGGAGCTGCTTTTGCAGATTTTTTTGCTTCTTCAGCTGTTACAACATTTGCATATTTGCGGTTGTTGCGTTCTGAGAATACAACTACACCGTCTGCTGTTGCAAAAAGTGAATCATCTCCGGCTTTCTTTACATTGTCGCCAGGGAAGATTTTTGTTCCACGCTGCTTGATAATGATTGAACCAGCTGTAAGAGCCTGTCCACCGTATACTTTAACGCCCAAGTGTTTTGGATTTGAATCGCGGCCGTTTTTTGCACCGCTACCACCTTTACTGCGTCCCATAGTAAGCCTCCGCTTAATTTTTCAGTTTTAATTTCCCGCTTCAACTGCTTCCGTAAAACTCACATTTTCCGGATACTCTTTTTGAAGTGAAGTAAACCCCGTCCTCAAAAAATCTGCAGTATATTTAAGACACATTTCCGTTTCCGGAGTATCTTCTTTAACTTCCACACAGAAAGCGAGATTTCCGCGGGAAGATGTATCAGCATTTACTGTAACACGCTCATTCTGTGAAAGGACCTGCATCGCCGTTCTCAGCAGTATAGTTACCGCAGAACAGACAATATCACTTCCTTTCTGAGAAAAACCGGCATGTCCGTTAGCTTGACATTTTATTAACACGCCGTTTCTGCCAGTTGAAAGGGTTACTGCCGTCATCAGCTTTTCCTTTTAGAAAGAAATTAGCCGATAATGTTCTTTACACGAACGTTTGTATATTCCTGTCTGTGTCCGATCAGGCGGTGATAATCTTTCTTGCTCTTGTATTTAAAAACAAGAACTTTCTTGTCGCGGATGTCACCTTCAACTTCAACTTCAACTTTTGCGCCATTAACATATGGAGTTCCAACTTTTACATTGCTTCCATCGCTAACCAAAAGGACTGAATCAATCGAGATTTTTGCACCTGCTTCAGCGTCGATTTTATCAACCTGAATGAGGGCATCTTTTTCAGCCTTGTACTGTTTACCTTTGTATTCAAAAAGTGCGTACATTAAATTACCTCTTCTACGCCGCAAAGTGTAACGGATACTCTAACGACTAATAATAAAAATATGAGTAATAGATTTTATCAAATTTCTTAGGATTTCGTCAATTATCTGACAGAAGCTTTAAGGATATTTTACGGCGGTACCCCGCGCAGTGCACGGGGCGCGCTTTACGCGGTTCCGCTTTTCGCTTCATTCCGCCGCCCGGGCGCCGGAACGGCTTTGCCGCCGCTCCAATCGCTTACCGTTTTTTTTCTAGAATTTATAATGAGCAGTGCTTAAGGTATGGCCGTCATTATAAACGTCAAACCAGATTTCTTTTTTACCGTTTACGTTCAGGGCTTCATAGAACTCCTGAAGATTAGAAACTTTTTTGTCATTAACGGCAGTAATAATATCACCGTTCTGGAGGCGCATTGCTGCGGCAGGAGATTTTGCAAGAACATTTGTTACTGCAACGCCCTTAACCTTTACATCCTCAAGTTTAAGTTCCTTAAGAACATCTTCTGTAAGCGGAGAAGCAACAAAGCCAGGCCAGAGTTTTGAATTGTCTGAACTTATTTTTTCAGTGCGTTCTTCGATTTTTACTGTAAGATCAACTGTTTTTCCGCCGCGGATTACCTTGAATTTTGCTTCTTTTCCTGCAGGAAGATAACCTACTTCCCTCATCAGCTCGTTCTGATTCTTAATTGCCTTGCCATTAAGCTCAACAATAAAGTCGCCGGCCTGCATTCCGCCCTTGTGTCCAGGTGAATCAAGGAAAATCTGTGAAGCCAGGGCTCCGTTCTTTCCTTTTACGCCCAGTTCTTTTTTATAGTCATCATTTACATCAAGAAGACTTACACCAAGCCAGCCGTAAGTGATTTTACCGCTGGAAATAAAGTCATCAATTGATTTTTTAAGTGAATTAATCGGAAGGGAAAAGCCCAGTCCCTGGCTTCCCCCTGAACTTGAAGCAATCCATGTGTTGATTCCGATTACTTCGCCATAGATGTTTACCAGAGGTCCGCCGGAATTACCCTGGTTGATTGCAGCATCTGTCTGGATAAAGTCGTTCATATTGCCGATCTGGTCACCGCTTCTGCCTGTCGCAGAAACAATTCCCTGGGTAACTGACTGTCTGTAGCCTAAAGGAGCACCCATTGCAAGAACAATGTCACCAACCTTTACATTGTCACTGTCACCAAGAGCGGCAACAACGATGTTTGAATCTTTTTTAGCCTCAAAAGAAACAAGGGCAATGTCTGAACGTTCATCAGCGCCTACAAGCTTTGCGTCAAATTTCTGTCCGTCGTTTAAGTTTACGGTAATCTGGGTTGCCTTTCCTGCAACGTGGTTATTTGTAAGAACGTAAACTGTATTTCCTGTGCGGCGTACGATTACACCTGAACCAAGTCCTTTCTGTTCGTATTCACGTGTTCTTCCCTTTCCGTCTGATCCGTTAGGATTTCCGAAGAAAAAGAAAGGAAAATCTTCAAATGGATTTGTCTGAGTTACCGTTGTTTTTTCTGTAACGTCAATTTCTACAACAGAAGGAAGCACGCCTTCAGAAATTGAATTAAAAGAATTCTGCAGGGCTTCGATTACTTTTAAACTTTCTGCAGGAATTGCAACTGATTTTTTTGTATCGGCAAAAACTGTATCTGCACTGCCTTCAACCTTTACTTTACTGCACGAAAAACTGATTACACCGAAAGCAACGGCACAGGCTGCAAAACCTGCAGCTATTTTTGTTTTAATGCTTTTCATATTTTATAATTACCTCCAGCGGTATTATTTTCTTTTATAAATATAATCAAAAAAATACCGTATGGTTACAAAAAACTTTCGTACTGCTTAAAACTAACAGATTAAATCATCGCAGGCTGTAAGAACTTCCGTATGATCTTCAAAAACAGCAACTGTATGCTCTTCGTGGCAGCTCCATTTTCCATCATTAGTAAGAACAGTCCAGCCGTCTTTTGCAGTATGAACGTCAGGTACACCAAGATTAATCATAGGCTCAATCGCAAGCACCATTCCTGCCTGAATGCGGGGATTTGAACCGCTCTGAGGACAGTTTGGAATACTTGGATCTTCATGAACATCAAGTCCTACTCCGTGTCCGCAGTAATCATATACAACGCCGTAACCGTACTTTCCGTTTGCAACATCGTTTACTGCATTTGAAATGTCGCGGATGCGGTTTCCTGTGCGGCAGGCTTCAATTCCTGCAATAAGGCTTTCGCGCGTTGCCTGTACAAGTCTCTTATATTCAGGTTTTACATTTCCGACCTGTACTGTATGTGTTGAATCAGAAATAAAACCGTCAAGATCAATTCCAATATCAAGCGAAACTAAATCGCCGTCATGAACAATACGTTTTTTTGAAGGGATGCCGTGAATAACTTCATCATTAATGCTGATGCAGGCTGCTCCAGGAAAATCTTCAGAATACCAGGCAGGTTTTCCTCCGATTTTTTTAATGAATTTTAATACCAGGTCGTCAATTTCCTTTGTACTCATTCCAGGTTCAACCTTCGGTACAACTTCCCTGAAAAGATCTGCCAGTGCATGACAACTTTTTCTGATGCCGTCAATTTCTTTTTCATTCTTCAAGCGAATCATAATAACTCCATTATATGGCGCGCTGTATCCGTAAAGAAAATCAGCGCCCTATTCTTACAGCTTCTTCTTCGCAGATACGGGCAGTTTTTTCATCCCCCATTCTCCGGTAAACACCGGCCATTTTCTGCAGAAAAAAAGAATCATCTTTATTGCCGAATCTTAATTCAAGCGCCCGCTCCCAGGCATCAAGACAAAGTTCATCATCTACCCTACCTTCAAGCCTGTATTTTAAGATGGTGCGGGCCAGGTCCATCACCTCAGGAAAAAACAGCCTGAAATATTCAAAACTGTATTCCATGCGGATAATCTGCTCCAGTAAAATGAAAGCATCGTAATATTCTTCGCGTAAAACAAGTTCTTCGCACAGAATAAAACCGTAGTCCATAAAATCTTCACGGGTAAACCAGGAAGAAAGTTTAAAGCCTGCATGAGATTTTGACATTTCAACAAACTCTTTTACGGCATCATCTTCCCGGGAATGGAGCAGATCAAAGAAAATAAGCTTAGCACGGCTCTCTTCATCATTGCGCTGTAAAAGCCAGTCCCTGTAATCAAAAGAATTTGTACTTCTGTAAGCCTTTGAGCGGTGACGGTAAAAATATGCCTCATCAAAAAGAGAACGCTGCCGCACGTCAGATAAGATTTCGTAGGCTTTTACAAGCTCACGGAAAGCTTCTTCTGTCGCTTTTGTTCCGGCTGTATCCGGATGAAGTTCTTTTGCTTTTGTTCTGTATGCCCTGCGGATTTCTGCAGCCGTTGCATCCGGCTTAATGCCAAGAATTTTATAACAGTCTTCCAAAGTATTTTTATTATATTGAGAAAAAAAAGATTATACAATTAAGGAGGATAAGGCGAGTTCGGCAGAATTAAGTAAATCCGGTCAGAAAATAAACATAAAAAGAGGCGGAAAAGAAAGACTTACTAATCTGCTTTTCTGCGGTTTTTGAGGGATTTTAAGACAAAGATATTTTCACGCTCACGCTCTTCAAGAACACCTTCAATATAGGTTTTTGTTTCCTGATTCTGCGGAATTATGATTTTTTCAAGGGCATTAACACGGCGCTGGGTCTTTTTTACTTCCATTGCAAGACGCCAGACAACCGTTCTGATTGAAGCCATTGTTGTTAAAAGCTTAAGCAGAGTAAAAAACTCGACCATGACTTTGTCGCTGTCAGCAAAACTTCCCATAAATGAATAAAAAAGTTCCTGACGGGGAAGCTCAACATCAATTGAATCAAAAGCAAGGCCTGCAGCAGTAACTGTTTTTTCTTTCATCTTAAAATCGTATTTTACTGCGTGTGCAATGCGTTCAACACGGTCACCGCCGACAGTTTTAAGCATATTTTTTAAAGCCGGATAAGCCTTTTCATACTGGCGGTCAAGTTCTTTTTCAAGAGTCTTAACCTTTTCAACCATGTGCATAAGTTCCATTTCAAGGATTTCGCGCTTCTGCTCTAAAAGTTCATATCCGTTTTTAGCAGAGACCAGCTGCTCTTTTATACCGAGGAGATTTGATTTTGTAGGGGCTACATTGAGTTTTGCCATTACTTTTCTTCATCCTCAGGAAGATATTTTTCAATGTATTCTTTTTTGATTCTGACAAGTTCATTCTTAGGAAGGATTTTTAGAAGACGCCAGCCGAGATTTAAAGTATCCTCAATGGAGCGGTTTTCGTATTCTCCCTGCGAGAAAAACTGTTTTTCCATAGCATTACCAAACTCAAGATACTGTCTGTCTATAGTGCTCAGTTCTTCTTCACCGATGATTGCGGCAAGAGAGCGGATTGATTTTACTTTTGAATAAGCGGCAAAAAGCTGGCTTGCAACATTTGCATGATCTTCACGGGTCATCCCCTCACCAATTCCGTCTTTCATAAGGCGGCTTAAACTTGGAAGAGGATTTACAGGCGGATAAGTTCCGCTCTGGTTTAACTCGCGGCTTAAAACAATCTGTCCTTCAGTAATGTAACCTGTAAGGTCAGGAATAGGATGAGAAATATCATCATTAGGCATTGTAAGAATAGGAATCTGTGTAATAGAACCTTTTGAGCCCTTGATTTTTCCTGCCCTTTCATAAAGTTCAGCCAGGTCAGAATAAAGATATCCAGGATATCCTTTGCGTCCAGGAACTTCACCGCGGGTAGTAGAAATTTCACGGAGAGCTTCACAGTAGTTTGTCATATCCGTCATAACGACAAGAACATGCATTCCCTTTTCAAAGGCAAGATATTCTGCGGCAGTAAGGGCACAGCGCGGAGTGATGATACGCTCAATTGACGGAGCGTCAGCAAGCGACTGGAACATTACAACCTTTGACAGAACACCGCTTTCTTCAAAAGAATTGATGAAAAACTGTGCCTGGTCATATTTAATTCCCATGCCTGCAAAAACCATAACGAACTGCTCGTCTGAGTTTAAGATTTTGGCCTGACGGATAATCTGGGCAGCAAGACGGTTATGAGGAAGACCGTTTCCTGAAAAAATCGGGAGTTTCTGTCCGCGGATAAGGGTGTTCATTCCGTCAATGGATGAAATACCTGTCTGAATAAAATCCCTCGGATAAACCCGGGCAAAAGGATTCATCGGCATTCCGTTTACATCAACTTTTTTATCAGAAAAAATTGGCGGAAGGTTATCTACAGGCTCACCAAGCCCGTTAAAAATGCGTCCTAAAAGTCCTTCACCTACACGAAGTTCCATCGGCTGGTCAAGAAATTCTATTGTTGTCTGAGTAAGGTCAAGTCCGGTCGTAGTTCCAAAAATCTGGACAATGGCAGTTTCTTCGCTTAAATCGATTACCCGCCCTGTTTTTTTCTGTCCGTTTCTGTCACGCACATAAACTATTTCGTTGTAAAAAATATTTTCACTGCGCTTTACTACTACAATCGGTCCGTCAACGCCGTCAATTCCTTTATATTCAACACCCTTCATCAGTTTTCCTCATTAAACTTTATTGTAAATCCGCTCAAGTTCAGTCATTTCCTGATCAAGATGACTTTCCGTTTCCTTCAAAAGCTCTAATTTATCGTTTGGAACAGTTGTTTTAAGACGGATAATTTCCTCTTTTACCGCAAGCGAATTGATTTGTGCAAGCGGAGTTCCCTTTTTTATTAAAGCAAGTCCCCGTCTGTAGAATTCCATCATCAGAAGAAGAATCTGAATCTGCTTTTCAGAAACTGAATATACATCAACCTCATCAAAAGCACTCTGCTGCAGAAAGCCCGATTTTATCATGTCGGCAACAACCAGAATAAGCTGCTGATATTCAGGAAGTGAATCACTTCCAATAAGGCGGACAATTGCCTGAAGGCTCTGTTCCTGTTTTAAAAGTTCAAGGGCATCAAGGCGGATCTGTGCCCAGCGCGGGTCAACATTATCCCACCAGCCTTTAACTTCTTCTGCATATTCAGAATAAGAATCAATCCAGCCGATTGCAGGATAGTGGCGCGAATTAGCAAGCTCACGGTCTAAGGCCCAGAAACAGCGGATAAAGCGTTTTGTATGCTGTGTTACAGGTTCAGAAAAATCACCGCCCGGAGGAGAAACCGCCCCGATTACAGAAACAGAACCTTCCTCATGACAGAGTGTATTTACGCGGCCTGCCCTTTCATAAAAAGAAGCAAGACGGCTGGGAAGATAGGCAGGAAAACCTTCTTCGGCAGGCATTTCTTCCATGCGGCCAGAAAGTTCACGGAGAGCTTCTGCCCAGCGGGAAGTAGAATCTGCCATGATTGCAACATGCATTCCCATATCCCGGTAATATTCAGCAAGAGTAATTCCTGAATACAGTGAAACTTCACGGGCAGCAACCGGCATATTGGAAGTATTTGCAATAAGAATAGTACGTTCCATCAAAGAACGGCCTGTACGCGGGTCAATAAGTTCAGGAAATTCAGAAAGAACTTCCGTCATTTCGTTTCCGCGCTCTCCGCAGCCTATATAAACAATTAAGTCAGCATCACACCATTTAGCAATTGCATGCTGTGTCATTGTTTTTCCGGTACCAAATCCGCCCGGAATAGCGGCAGTTCCTCCCTTAGAAAGCGGGAAGAAAACATCAATAACACGCTGTCCTGTAATCAAAGGCTCAGAAACAGTAAGTTTTTTTGTAAAAGGACGGGGATTTCTAAGGGGCCAGTAATGACTTAACTTAATTTCTTCATCAAGCTCAGTACGGGCAATTACTTCATCAACAGTATAATCTCCCGAACCCCTAAATTCTTTTAAAACACGGCCGCGGATCTGTGGCGGCACCATTATTTTATGAAGGATTGAAGGAGTTTCCTGAACTGTTCCGATTACAAAACCAGGACAGATAGGACAGCCTTCACTAACGCCTTCTGCTCTTTCCATGTGCCATTTTTTATTTATATCTATAGGCTCAGCACGCTGTCCGGGAGTCAGAAAAGCTCCGCCTTCATTATACATTGCTTCAAGCGGGCGCTGAATTCCATCATAAATAGTTCCCACAAGTCCGGGACCGAGCTTTAAGGAAAGAGGTCTCTGATATGAAACAACCTCCTCGCCTATTTTCATTCCTGTATCGTCTTCATAAACCTGAATAGTTGCCAGTCCTTTATTCTGACGTATAATCTCGCCGATTATTTTTTTATTTCCGGCATCAACAACATCATAAAGACCGCATCCATCAAGTCCTTCAGCATAAATAATCGGGCCTGAAATTCTTACAATTTTTCCTTTAATCATTGTGGCAGTCTTCCTCCGAACAGGGCAAGGGCAAGTCCGTATGAATATTTATCTTTTATCTCGCGGATCACTTCGTCCATGGTGAGACGGAGTTTTACCGAATTATCTTCACTTTCAAAAATCATTCCTTCGTGAATAAGGTTTGCGTTCTCCCTTTCTTCACCGCTTTCTTCAAAAGGAATTTCCTTAAACTCAATGACATCTTCATAAGAAACGGCAGAGCATACTTTAATCATTGAGATGACATCTTTTTCTTCAAGACCGCCAAAATAAGAAACCTTAAGCTTCTTTTCCTCAAGGGCAGAACCGCATTCATCAAGTTTATCTTTTAAAAGAGAAAGACGTTTTTCTTTTCCTGCAGCCTTAAAATAATCGTTCATAGCCTGGCAGACTCTTTCATAATAAAAAGAAACCAGAAAACGTTCTTTTTCGAGAGGAACATAAGACCCTGCATTTTTTTCAAGCTGCTCAAGACGCTTTTCATAAAACTGAGCTTTTTCCTGAACATCTTTTTTAATGCGCTCTTCGAGGTCTGTTAATATTTTTTTTGCTTCACGTTCAGCCCGCTCAAGAATTTTTTCTGCTTTCTTTGAAGCTTCTGCTTCAATTTCACGGGCAAGTATTTCCGTAGATCTCAGTTCTTCCATCGTTATTCCTTAAAAAAAGCCTAAATGCTTATGCCCATAGCCTCGCGGATTGACTGGGTAAGGGATTTTTTCCCTTCAAGATGACCGTTCACAGGCGGAATTTCTACTATCAGCGGGAACTGTGCCGTCTTCTGCCATTCAAGAACTTCTTTTTCAAGCATATCTGACACGTCTTCGCTTAAAATCAGGATTTTAGGGCGTTCTGCAACCGGCATGGAATTAACTCCTCCATGACCGGTAACGCGGTAAAACGCATCAAGAGCCTCTTTTCTGTTCAAAGCAGCCTGACCGTCCACACCTACAAGCTTAAAGGCAAGGACAAGTTCACGCTGTGCAATAGTAAAATATTCCATCAAATGCTTATCTGTACTTTGTAAGGCAGACTACAGAATGATAATAAGAAGGGCAACAAGGAAGCCCCACAGACAGATACCTTCAGCAAGTCCGACAAACGGAAGTGCTTTACCTGAAAGTTCTGCATTTTCACTCATTGCACCCATGGCAGCCGCGCCGATTTTACCTACGGCAATACCGCCGGCAATACATGCAACTGCAACTGCGAGTGCAGCGGCAAGATACTTAACAGGATTAACTGCTTCTGGAGCAGCAGCCTGTTCTTCCACAGCAGTTTCTGCAGCAGGCATCTGGGCTTCCTGTGCAAAAAGTCCAGTTACTGTAAAACAAAGCAGGAGGGCTGCAAGTGCAATAATTTTTTTACTCATTTTTATACCTCTTAATTAATTATTATTTATATTTAAACGCAAAAGGAATAAATTCCTTTCCCGTCTCATTAAAGAATTTTGAAAAGAACTCGTAATACTGGAGTCGGATTACCTGAATCGCTACAATCATTCCTTCAAGAACAATCACAATGCCGTTTCCTGCGATTAAGATTGCAAGACGTGCGGCAGCGTTAGGAGCGATACTGCACATTTTTACAATGATAAAACCGAGAACTGCATGTGAGAAAGCAAAAGCGCCGACACGGACAAAGCTGATTGAATTTGAAAGATATGAAGAAAAGACTTCAATTAATTCAACAAGGCCTCCGATTACAAATCCCCCGAAACCTTCGTTAAAGGCAGGTCTCTCACCGTCAAAAAATCTCTCAAACGGCTCGCCGAAAGCTGCAAAGAATAAAGTAATGCCGATAAAAAGCCAGTCAAAAAGCGAAGGAGTATGAGAAGAAAAACCCATACGAAGTGCAAAAATTACCGTATACCAGAACCACAGTGCACCTGCAAGCCCGGTTTTTCCAAAAAAGGCGCTTCCATATTTTTTGCAGATGATTTTATTTATAAAGTTAATGATAAGGCCTACAGAATTGATTACAAAACCAACTGCCATTGTAAAGCCGAAAATCCCGAAAATAATCTGCATTGCGTTTTTCGCTTCCCAGAATTTCATCTGAAGTATAGGATAACGGGCCTTACCGAAAAGTCCTGTCAAAAAGTAAGAAAGTGAAGGCATAAAGGCGTGGGTAGCAAAGAATTCTCCCGTCAAAATACCCATAATCATGCTGGAGCAGCCGATTGCACAGAAAACAGGTGCAAACTTATTCCATCCGCCGAATTTAATTATTTTAGTCTGCATCAAAAGACCCAGGATAAAGAAAACAAGTCCCTGGCCCGCATCTCCAAACATAATTCCAAAAAGGAGTGTAAAGAAGAAGGCAACAAACGGAGTCGGGTCAATCGTTCCATATGCAGGACTTCCGTAAGAGAAAATCATACGCTCAAAGGCGCTGATAATTTTTCCGTGATGAAGCTTAACAGGAACTTTTTCCTGACCGATTTTTACAGAAGGCACTTCTTCAGGTTCAAAAACACGGATTGCAATGCGTCCCTCAGAAAGTTTATCAAGTTCTGTCATCATTGAATGACAGTCAAGTTCAGGAATCCAGCCTGTAAGGCGGTAAACAAGGCCCGTAGCCTCAAGCGAATTTTTTATAAGGGTAATTTCTGAGGCAATTGAAAACTGACACAGGAATTTTTTTATGAAATCAGCATGTGTCAAAGCCATGTTATGCTTTTCTTCTTCAATGGAATCAAAAATTTTCCTGCGTTCTTCAACCTGTACTTTAAGGCCTGAAAGAATATCGTCAGGCACGCCCTGAAAGTCACTTGGAATTTCCATCTTTATAAAACCATGACGGTTTAATTCAGTATCTAAGGCAATACGCCCGTTTTTTGTAGTTGCCGCAAGAATATGTGATTTATCCTGTCCAAGCGGGACTATTACAGCATGAGAGCCTACTGCAAAAGTGAGTTCATCAAATACTGACGGATCAATCTGCCCGACGCGGATTGTGAGGAACGAAAGATGTTCAAGTTCACTGTAAGCGACTTTTAAATTCGAAAAAGAAAGGGTTTCTTTGTAGGCTTCTTCTACCCTTTTCAATTCCTCTGAAGCTTCAAGTTCTTTCTGTTTAAGTGTATCTGTGGTATATAAAAGCTTCTGACACAAAACCCGGTCATAGTCAGAAGGTCTGGTAGAAGTCATTAAATCCTGTGTTGTTACATCATCAAGATTCAAAAATGATCTGGCACTCTTCAATCTTGAAAGCACAGTAAGCTCAGGATTAGGCTCAGAGTGATTTAACTGAAGCTGGTTTCTGAACTGCAGGTTTCCTTTTTTCCCCAGAAATTCAAGAACAGCATCAATATCTTCTTTGAGAATCATAAGTTCAACAAGACGCATTCCGGCAGTTTTTGCCATTATTCTCCTCCAAGCCTTAAACCTTCCGTAATACTGCGGATATTACTCAGTTCATTCTGCTTAATTTTAAAATAACACACAAGTGCCAGTGAAGAAAGTGAATTGCGGTGAAAGAGTGAAATATATTCATTTTCAAGCGAATTCTGAAAGCATTTTTCAACCCAGCGCGGGTCAAGCTCCCATTCTTCAGCATTAACACATGGATTTATATATTCTTTATACTTCCAGTTTTTCCAGTCGTCAATTTTAGAGGTGTCTTTAGTTAAGATTTTTACTGCATCCCCTGCAAGAAAATCTTCTTTTCCTTTTAAGCTGTCTTCAAAAAACAAACGCGGAAGAATTTCTTCACTGTTCATTTTGTAATAGACTTTAAGGCGCAGCACCCACAGAATATTTGAAAACCTGATTTCCCGTGCAATAAGCGCTTTAGTCTGTTCCCTTACAGATAACTCGCAGGCGCAGGCACTTTTCCAGAGTTTTGTTAAATACTGAAAATCCATTTTTGAATCGAGGACCTGCTGCCCTGCAATTTCAGGAACTTCATTGTACCAGGAAAGTTCCGAGTTCTCCGTGATTTTGTCAATTTCAGGCCATTTATCGTAAGATAAAAGTGCGTATTTTCCTAAATCCAGAAAAGAGGGACGTTCGCTTTCATGCATACAAAGCGCACCGGCAAAGGTTTTTAAATTATTGTAGTCATATAACTCCAGCAAAGTTACAGGAAGAAGAGCCGGTTTGTCATAACAGTTTAAAAAATCAATGTAATCAGACAGAAAAGCGGTTTCTGCTTTTTCTTCAATTTCTTTGGCCAGAAGAGTTTCTGGCAGGGCCGGAACATCTCCTGAAAACAAAAGCCCGTAAAGCTCAGAAAGTGAATGCACTGCAAAAAGTTTTTCCGAGTTTTTTCCATAGAAAGATTTTGAAAGTTTTCCACAGGCTTTTGCCCAGACAAAAGCATCGGCAGCAGATTTATCCATGACTACAGATGCACCGCCTTTTTTTCACTGATAAGTTTATCCATAAAGGCATTAAAAGAAGCAGTATCAAGAGGTGACTTTGAAATTTCTTCCTTGTAGCTACTTAACTCATTTTTAATGTTTTCGTCTATTTTAGCAGCGCGTTCATTAAAACTGTTTTCAAGTTCTTTTACCTGTGCGCTGAATTTTTCGTGATAGTCAAGTTCTGCCTGCGCCTTTACTGCATTGATTTTTTTAAGCGCCTGTTCTTCAGCATTTTCAGTTACAGAAGCGGCAAGATTTTCTACTTCAATAAGATGTCCGATAATATTTGATTCATTCTCTGCCATATATTTCTCCTGCAGGATTACTTTTCACATTTTACTATTAAATCAAAAACTTCTGAAGCCGTTTTACACGAAACTGCTTTTTGAACGAAGTCCGGAGTTTGAAGAACCAGGGCAAGACTTCTTAAGACCTTTATGTGCTCTTCATCATGCCCTTCTCCGGTCAGAAGCATGAAAACAATATGAACCGGGGATTTATCAAGTGAATCATAATCGATACCCTGCTTTGAAATTCCAATGGCACCGATTGTTTTATTAAGACAGGAAAGGGAAGCATGCGGAACACCGACAGAATGCATAATTCCAGTGCTCATCTGTTCTTCCCTTGTTTTTAAAGCAAAAACGGCGTCAGCACAGTTAAGTTCAGGATAAAGTGAACCTAAGGCCTCCGCCATTTCAGTAAACAGTTCATCTTTAGCCGTACTTTTTACATTTACAAGGATTGCATCTCTGGTAAATATCTGTGTAAGCGACATCACATTCCTCCTGCCTTTTACCGCTTAAAATTAAGGGGAATTATCAGTTGAACTGCTTTAAGGATAAGTAAAAAAAACTTATTTTGCAGCAGATGTATCTGCTTCTGTTTTCCACCAGTCAGAAGTTGATTCTGCAGCTTCCTGTGAAGGCTGTTCTTCTGCAACTTTTCCTTCTTCCTGAGCTGCGTTAAGAAGTTCTGCATCAGAAGAAGCAGCTTTTGAAGGAAGAACTTTTGCAAGAGCAAGAGTAACTGCAAAGAAAATGATTGCAAGAACAACTGTAGCTTTTGTGAGGATTGAAGCTGAATGAGAACCGAAGGCAGCAGAGTTTCCGCCGCTTAAAAGACCGCCCATTCCGCTGTTGTCTTCGTCCTGAACAAGAACAAGAAGAACTAAGAGCAGACAGATGATTACAAATGTTACAAGTAAAACAACTTTCATTTATTTCTCCAGAGAAGCGGATTTATAAAAACAAAAACTCCGCCACTTTCATTTTTAATATTAAATCATTCTATATAAATAAGGCGGTTAGGTCAATTGAAGAAAGAACCGTGCAGCTTAAAAACAAAGCGCAGGAGTTCTGCCCTACCCGTTACAGATTGGAACAAAAGTTTCTGCTTTTAAAGAAGCTCCACCTATAAGGCCGCCGTCAACATCAGTCTGGGCAAGAAGTTCTTTGTAATTTTTTACGTTCATAGAACCACCGTACTGAATGATGATGTTATCAGCGGCTTCCTGATCGTACATTTTGGCAATAACTTTGCGGGCATAGGCGTGAATCTGCTGTGCATCATCAGGAGTTGCAGTTTTTCCGGTACCAATAGCCCAGACAGGCTCATAGGCAATTGTTACATGGGAAAGCTGTTCTTTAGAAACACCTTCAAGTGCAGAATTAAGCTGGCGTTCACAGACTTTTTCAGCACGCCCTACTTCCCTCTGGGCTAAAAGCTCACCGATACAGATAATGACATCAAGTCCTGCTGCAAGGGCACGGACAACTTTCATATTAATAAGTTCATCACATTCCCCGAATTCATAACGGCGCTCAGAATGTCCTAAAATCACAACCTGAACTCCAAGATCCCTGAGCATATTTACAGAAACCTCACCCGTATGGGCTCCGTTGTCAGTTGCGGCACAGTTCTGCGCACCAAGAAGAATATTAGTTCCTTTTACAAGTGAGGCAATCGAATCAAGATAAACAAAAGGAGGTGCAATCATTACCTTGTTTTTACAGTCTTTAAGCTGAATTACAAGGTCTTTTACAAGAGCAAGGGCACTCTCTTTGTCCATATTCATTTTCCAGTTTCCGGCAACATAAGTTGTACGCATAAAAAAATCTCCTGTAAAAAAAATGTCAGCGTTGTTTTTAAACTTACACCATTTAGTTACACCTGGCAAGAAGAAGTTTTTCTGAAAGCTGTTTTGTAAACTCTGTGTCGGGATTGCTGCCTTTTATAAAATTAAAGAAAGACTTCTCCTCTGCCGACTCCATTTTATCACACTCTTTTGCATTAAAAAAGATTTTATAAGTTCCGTCGCCTAAATTCACAGAAAATAAAATTGTCCGCCAGGATAAGGTTTTCCCAGCGTTCAGAAAATGAATAATCTGCCATATTTTTAACTCCATATAAACAAAGTGGGAAGAAATAAAATTTTCTTCCCACATATATTTATTGAAGCAAAAAGTCAAAAACACACAAAAAAAACTAAAAAAGTAAGAATTTTTACGGTACAAGCCCTTCAAGGCTTACCGGAAGCGGGTATGTCAGGTCGCTGGCGCCCGTATACTGATAATTTGTGTCAGTCTTAGCATTTGTGAAGGCGTCTCCCAGGGCATCTGCAAAGTCCTTACAAGTATAGGAACCTTGATTTGTAACGGTGATGCCGTCGGTATCGTATACGAGGGTGTATTTGGTTTTGAGGCGGATTAATTTACCAGTAAAACCGGATTCCGCATACCTGTATGTAAGATATTGATTTCCATCTTCATCTGTGGCAATTTTACAGCTAGATCCAAAAAATTCATCATCCTCAAAATAGCAGTTTATAGTATTACCACCATATGGATAAGCCATAAAAGAAGAATTCCGTACACCGTTACGTATATTAGTAGAACCAGCCGTATTATAACATACAAAACCTGTAGAATAACAGTTAGTAGTTTTTATAGTTTTGGTAAAATAATTTATAATGCCACCGATCTCTATCTGGTCAGCTGTGGATGATGGAATATAAATTCCAGTAACATTACCAAAATTTACACAATTTTGAATAAAAACATTGGAATTTGTAAAACCCGAAGTATTACTACCACAAGTAATCCCGGCAACCATGGCGGCACTAACATTCCCCATATTAACGCAGGAATCAACAAGACAGTTATTAACAATCCCTGCGACACCACCAGCATAATATTGAGTGCTACCATTACTTACCGTTATACTGGAACCCGGCAATACTATACAATTCGTGATATAAACCTGATCATCAGCAGTATTTTTATAATAACCGATTATGCCTCCTGCATAATTCATCTTACCAGAAACATTCCCCTTATAGATACATCCATCAATTCCAGTGACAGTACCGTCTGCGGCACCTATTATTCCTCCTAATCCTTCACCAGCATAACCACCATTATTAACAATTTCCGCATACGACTTACACCCTGATACATTACCATTCACAACCTGGCCGCATATACCACCTACTATTTTTCCAGATCTGCTCGAAACAGTGCTGACCGTAGAATTTCCGCTTATTGTACAATTCTTTAGGATATATCCGTTTGCGCTTCCAATAACACCCGCTGAATAACTACCGTGATTTAAAACCTGAGTATCTGTAACATTACAGTTCTGAATCAATCCTCCCCCTTCAGTATATTCGGCTCTACCTGCGATACCAGCTGTATAGTTACCAACAAGCTGACTTAAATAATCACTGTATGTGATTGTACATCCCGATGCTGAACAGTCTTTGATTGTGCCGACTTCAGAAGCCCGGCCCACAATGCCTGCATTATATGAATAGTTAGCAGTTACAGTAACATTTGTAATGGAACAGTCAGTTATGGAATCAGTTTTTTCTGCATAGCCGATTATACCACCGGAACTAAAAAAGTCAGTTTCAGTAGTACTGTAAACTGTAGCTTTAACTTCAACATTTTTAAGGTTATAACCTGTTATGGCAGAAAGGCCCGAAACCAGGCCTGCAACTCCGCCGACACTTGCTCCGCCAGTAATTTTTGAATTTTCAGCTACAGTGTTACCTGTAAATGAAACTATATTGGCTGTATCCTTTGTCCGTGCAGAAGCTTGAAAAGCAGGACTTGAAAAACCCATATAACCAGCAATACCACCTGCATACTGGCCGGTAGTAGTTATCGTGCCGTCAAAAGCGCAGTTTTTTATGCTGGATTTAGCACCGGCACCACCTGCGATACCACCGACTTGTTTAATGGTAGCTGAAGAATCAGTATTTGCAGTAACCGTACCTGTAAAACCGCATCCGTTGATTGTTGTTCCGTATGCCCAGCCAATAACTCCACCCGTATAAGTTCCTGAAGCGCTGCTACAGATAACTTCAGACGGCGTATTATCCGAAGAAGGACCAACTGTACAATCAAAAATACCATAATCCCCTGCAGCAGAATAAACTGAATTCAGCTGTCCACCTATTCCGCCAGTATAACTTCCACAAGTAATGGTACTTCCAGAAACAGTGCATTCTTTAATCACAGGTTTTGAATATGTAGAAGAGTCAATTCTACCGAAAATTCCTCCTCCCCAGTTATTTCCATCGATATTTCCCTTATTAATTGAACAGTTATCTATTGTATTTTCACCATATGAAGCATTATTAGACAGGATATAACCAACACATCCACCAAAATATGCGTTTCCGATGACCCTGCTGCCGCTGACTGTGCAGTTTTTTACCGTAACATTACAGTTATTTATATAACCGATACATCCTCCGATACCATTATTGCCATTTATATCGCTTTCAACAGTGCTGCAGTTTTCAACAGACCCACTGCAGTTAAGCATACATCCGGCAATGCCTCCGGCATAATTAGACGACTCTGCAACAATTGAACCCTTAAATTCACATCCGGTTACTGTACCTGTAAAATTTTTTAAATCACCCACAATTCCGGCTGCACATGATACAGTCCCACTGCAGGTAACAGTACCATAATACTTGCAGTTACTGATTGTAACTGCATTTTCAGCATAACCTGCAATACCACCCGCATAACTGTTTCCGGTTATAGTTACGCTGCTGTCTTTAACAGTGGTATTTTCTATAACCGCGGATGAAACTGCAGCAAACAGTCCCCCATAGCCGGAAGTTACCGACACTGTCATGTTCTTGATTTCCTTTGAATTTCCGTCGAAGGTACCCATAAAAAGGCGTGTCGATGTTCCTACCGGTTTCCAGTTCAGTTCATTCAGGTCTATGTCATCCATCTGGGTAACGGTATAATTTTTAAAGGTTGTAACGTTGTTGGCTACCATGTATGAAAACTGCACCAGTTCTGCCGGTGTATAAACCGTAAATTTATAGCCGTTTGCAGATCCCAGCTGGTCAGTTCTTGTTGTAAGGGCTGTAGACGTTAAAGAAGATTCAAAACCAGTTGTTTTAAAGTCTGTCTTTTTTTTCCAGCCGCAGAACTTCGCAATTGAAAGGTTATCCTTAAGGCAAGGCATTATGGAAACATTCCAGATAGGACTTGTATAAGTCTGCTTGCCGTCAGGCGACTTTACCTCAAAATAAAGTTCTCCGCCGTTATTGCCGCCCTCAAAGGTATAAGACAGGGTTGCAGTATTAGTAGAAGTGGCATAGATAGGAGTTCCGGTATAATCAAGTTCCGTTTCTCCGTACATTACCTTGATTTTCTGTCCCGGCACTGTCTGGGCAACGGTAAGTTCAATTTCAGTATCAGGGCCGATTTCAGTACAGAATTCGTCAGAACCGGAACCAACATTGTCTATGGTCAGCGTATAGTTAACATTAGTTTCGTTCTGGGCAAAATAAGATGACAGGGAACTGAAATTCAATTCCCCTTCAATTACATCCGCCCCGTCCAGGCATACCTGGGTTGAAAGTCCCGGGTAAATAAAAGCGTCTATAATCTTAATCGCGCCCACATTTGCACTTGAAGCACCGCTTCCCTCGGCTATGCCGACTTTGGCATAATGCCGTCCTGGGGCGAGGTTTGTAAAAGTTACGGTAGCAGTAGTTACGGAGTCCCCTGTTTTTACATAATCAGTGGAAGTCTGCTCATCAAGGGAAACTTTATATGAAAAAACGTCTTCCGTCGTTCCGCCCATGTTAAATTTAAGGGTCAGGGAACCGCTCTGAGATTCGGAAGATACACACGGATAAAGGGAAACTGAAGCTGAGGTTGTCGTACCTGAAACCGGAGTAACCGTTGTACTTCCTGTTAAAACTTTAACGGAAGTATCAGAAGAATTATTCTTGCACAAATCTATGGTTATTTTATATTCAATGCCGCTTCTCAATGCCGCTTTAACACCTTTAGACCAGGTACCTTCTGCAGTTACAGGCTCAAGTCCTGACACAGACAGGGGAACGGCCGTGAGTTTAAGCGTTCCGTCGGAATAGGAAGGAATCATAACCATGCGGGAAGTTTCCCTGGCAGAAGGATTGAACCTTACAATGCCATAGCCATCTTCAGCCTTTTGAGTTTTATCAGGACTGACGGCATTAATTTCATCACATGAAACGAAAAGCAGTCCGCTAAAAAGAATACTAAATAATAAAAATACAGAAAAACATTTTTTCATCAGTAGTTTACCGTTATTACTGCAGAATAAGCTGAAATTATTACACTGCCGTCATTGCTTTCTGCCTTAATGACAAGCGTGTAAGAACCTATATCAAGGGCCGAACTGAAATTTGAAAGGGTTATGATTTTATCGTCTGTTACTACAGTTACACTGAACGGATCTGTTATCTCAGCCGAAGAAGAATTATAAAGGGTACAGGTTATTCCCGAATCCCAGTTTACATAAGCAGCAGCATCAGTGCTTACGGTAAAGGTAAGCTTATCACCTGACGTACCCTGAGAAATTACGGTTTTATCAAGTTCACCTAAAGTCAGTTCCTTAACCTTTGGAGTAAAGCCACCGGCACTGTACTTATTGAGGTAACCTGACTCATTTATATACAGTTCAGAATCACTGAGGGTAAAGAAGTTTATGTATGTTTCGTTAACAGTTGTCTGCGGCTCCCCGTCCACGTACCACTTTAAGATCTGTTTATCAACATGACTGTCAGTTGCCGTAAGGGCACATGAAGCGGCCGTTCCGGTTACCGTATCAATAAAGCGGATGCCGGCATTTTCTGCACCCAGGATTACTGAATCAACCTTAAAGGCATTTTTAACTTTAAGCGTTCCTGAAACATAAACACCGGTTGCATAACCGCCTGTATTATAATTGCCGTTTATGTCCGTATTGTCACAGGTAATAAACCTTCCTGCAGCAACATAGATTCCGCCGCCGGTCTCAGAACTGTTAACATCTACTTTAACGCCGGTAAGAGAAAAGTCATCTTCGGCAGCGGCGCAATAAATTCCTCCGCCTGAACCTGAAGTCCAGTTGCAAGTCACAGAGCCGGTATTAAAAACTGCCCAGGCAGAAGAACCTGAAACATAGTCGAAATAAACGCCGCCGCCCCCGGAAGAAGCCGCATTAGCGCTGTATTCAGTATTGTCTTTTGACGTAAGGTTTGTATTGGAAAGGTAAACTCCGCCGCCCTTAACGCCGCAGTTTTGAGTAATGACACAGTTTAAAAGTTCAAGGCTACCGGCGCTGCAGCTGATTGCCCCGCCCGGGACAGAAGATGAAGTGTTGTGATTATGTTCAAGGCGACAGTTTTCAAGGGTAAGGCGTATTCCTGATTTATTTAACTCAACAAGAGGAGCCGTAGATTTTACACCTTTGTTGGAAGCAGCATATTCAGCCGGCGGATTCGTACCAAAATCCGCTCCCCCGTCAAAATTAAAGTTACTCAGTGTAACCGAAGAATCAGGACTTAAAATTACAAAAGAGGCCGTCTGGCCCTCACCAACATAACGGCAGAAAGTTGAATTAGTTGGAACTGCAGTCTGCAGTGCACCGATAAGCGTGCTGCTCGTTAAGGTTTCAAGGCAGTAAACCGTTAAAGGTACCCCGGAACCGCCTTTAAAGGCTTCACTTATAAAGGCTGAAATATCTACATTAGATTTAAAAGGCGAAGAAGGATCCAGTCCCGTACCTGAAGCAGAAACAGAAGGCTTTAAATAAATGTTGTGATAGCAGTGTGAATCCACAAAAAGCTTCATGGACTGCTCAGGGAATGATTGCGGAATTACAACGGCATTACCTTCGTCATCCTTCCAGCCGGTAATAAAGTAACGGTTTTCTGCAGTCAGCTTAGGTGCATTGCCGGAAGAAAAATCTGCGCCGTAAGAGCCGCTTATACATTCACAATCCGTTTCAGTTCCGCTTTCACTTGTATAAAAGCAGATTTCAACGGTTTTTCGCTTAAGCCGTATGATGAAGACAGATGAACCGTCAGCCTTAATCTGGGTATCAGAAGAAGGATCAATTCCTGCATATTCAAATCCCGGAGAAATGTCACCGGCATTTGCATTTGCTTCATAAACTGAAAGGGCATAGGCATCATCAAGGGCAGCACCGTTACCGCCTTCAAGAGGGAACCTTCCGTGACCTTCAAGTTCTTCATACGCTCCAGAACCGTCTGCCTTTTCAAATACAAAAAGCACGCTGAACATTACGTCAGTTCTTTCCTGCCAGCCGCTTACCTTCAGCATAAAGTCATAGGGCGGAACAGTCAGATTAAAGCCGTTTGAACTGTCAAAATATTCGGCTTCAGTATGATTGTGCTTTTCAGGGATTTCAGGATGAACGAAACCTCCAAAGGTCCAGGTCAAAGGATAATAACCAGGCTTTAAGGAAGAAAGAATTCTGTTTACCTTAAAAAAGGAAATCAGGGTGTCCGTATTATAAGACCTTCCGATGGGAAGCTTAACCGTACACTGCTGCCCGTCGTCCGCATTTATCACTGTGCAGTTAGATGAAAGGTCATCACGGATACCGCCTATAAGGTCATTACCCAGCCCCAGGCCGCCCGTATTAAAACCTTCATCACAGGAAACGGCAAAAAAAGCTGCAAAAAGAACGGCAGCAGCTGCCAGTAAGGGGAGGAGACTTGTTTTTAAGGACACTTTTAAATTTTTCATGGTTAAAACCTCAGTCCCATTCCAAGATAAGTCCTCAACAGAAATAAGTTTTCTCCGCTGACTTTACAGTAATTATAATCCGCACCAAACTCAAAAACAAGGTGTTTTACAGGAATTACCATAAGTCCAAGACCTGCCATGGCAAGAGGCTGGGTATAAAATTTGTCTGAAGGATTATCCTTATCAAGATTCTTATAGGTAACAGAGGTTTCAAAAACCATAAGGCCTCCGCCCGCCTTTAACTCAAGCATGGCCTGATCAGCAAAAAGCCTTCTCTGAAGCACAAAATCAAAGGAAGCCGCTAAGGCTGATGTGTCCACCTCTGCATAATCATAGGATTTTGTAAAAGTCATGTAGGAAGCGTTTAACTGAGAGCCGAATCTCCAGCCATAGTCTTTGCTTTTAAGGGGAAGATACATGAGGCAGCCGTGAGGGCTAAAAACTGTAGACGAAGAGTGAAGTTCACTTAATACAGTGTCCTGTGTATCAAGGGCTATACCGAATGCTCCTGTAAGTATTATATCCTTTGCAGGCTTTGCAGCTTTTTTCTTGGCAGCAAGTTTTTTCTGCCGGGCCCTGCGCAATTTTTCAGCCCTTTCCTCTTCTTCACGGGCAAGGCGCTCGGCTTCAAGACGGTCAGCTTCTTCTTTAGCAAGACGTTCAGCTTCAAGACGTTCTGCTTCTTTTCTTGCCCTCTCTTCTTCTTCAAGTTTTGCCTGTCTTTCAGCAGCATCCCTTTCTGCAATTTCTTTGGCAATTTTTGCGGCTTCCAGGCGGGCCTTTTCTTCCCTTTCAAGAAGTTCTGCTTCTTCCCGGGCAAGACGTTCAGCTTCTTCTTCAGCAAGTCTTTCTGCTTCAAGACGCTGCCTTTCAGCTTCTTCTTTTGCCAGACGCTCGGCTTCCAGGCGTTTTTCTTTTGCAAGACGTTCTGCTTCTTCCTTTGCAAGGCGCTCAGCTTCAAGACGCTCTGCTTCTTCCCTGGCAAGGCGCTCAGCTTCTTCCTTTTCTTTTGCAATTCTTTCTTTTTCCAGCCGCTTTTCTTCTTCAAAACGGGCAAGTTCTTCGTCAGTAATTTTTTCGATTTTTACAAGCTGTTCACTTTCTGCAGTAAAACCGCCCGGATTTGTAACCCGGATTTTCCAGTCTCCGCCCTTAACATCTGAAACAAGAATTTTCTGAGCTTTTTTTTCTTTTTCATCAGAAGCCCTGTCAAAAACAATCTGAGCAGGAATTTTTTCGTTTGTTGAAGGATTTACAAGTTCAACTTTTGAATCTTTTGTAACGCTTTCTATGTCTACAGGAATCTCAATTTTTGTATCTGCAACAGCCTTTCCCTCTTCCGTGAGCTTAGGCTTTACTTCTACTTTTTCCTTTACTTTTTCAACCTTTGGCTTTAAGGCCTTTACAAATTCAATTGGCTGCCAGCGGCTTACGGAACTTTCCCTGCCCAGAAAGTCATAGGCTGTAATCCTGTACTGATATTTTCCTGCAGGCTTTGAAAAAGTGACAGAAGATTTTTCAGTTGTAAAGGTGTCTGTTGTACCGTCAGCGAGATTTTTTAATTCAACTTTATATTCAAATGCGTTCGGATCTTCCTTCCATTCAATTTTCTGCTTTAATTTAGACTGAGAAGCAGCATCAAAAAGTGAACAAATGAGAAGGAATAAAACTGTCAGCAGGATTTTTTTTCTATTCACCATACTGTGTTCCCGAATCTATTGTCTGAATCGTGCGCGGAAGTTCAAACTGAATCTTAAACTGTCCTGAGGCGGCACTGGATTTCTGCTCAACAAAACCGTCTTTAGCACGTGCAAACGCTGTAACCTGCCATTCAAAGGAAGCAAGGTCAAGCATACGCAGATTCTTAAATTTTAACGCACTTTTTTTAGTTTTTTCTTCAAAAATCTTTAAAAGCGAACCGTCGGCATTTCTTTTATAGAGAACAAAAAGATAATCCGTAGCCCCCTGAACATCCTGCCAGTCAAAATTAAGGTTACGGTTCTTTCTTAAATATGCTCCGTCCATTACAAATCCTGCCGAAGGAGAAACAAGCACTGCTTTTTCAAGATTTGCAGGCGGTGTTACAGTAAATTCACGCTCTTTTGAGCTTAAAGGAATTCCCCCTGCCCCTTCTGCAATAATCTGATACTTATAAAGTCCGCTCTTTAAGCGCATAAAGTTTTCTGACTGTTTAGGACTGCTGATAATTTTTTCTGTCTGCCAGCTTCCGTCACTAAGGCGGCGGCTTAATACAAGTTTCGAAGAAACAACCTCATCCCCTTTTCGCCAGCTTAAAGTAACAGGAGACCTTAATGCAGCAAGGCCGTCAATTTTCTGACCGTTATACGGCTCAGTTAAAACGGCAGGACGCGGAGAGCGCACTGTAAAGGTATTTTCTGTAATGCGCCCGATTCTTATTTTTGAAAGCTCAGTTTCGCGGGCAAACGGCTGAACGCTTACAGTAAAACTTAAAGGTGAAGCAAGTTTATAGATATTTTCACCTTCATTTTTTGGAAGGTTTAACTTAGCGGCAAAAGAAGTATTTTTTACTGTTGAGGAAACCTGAGGAATCTCAACGCCTTCTTCATCATAAACCTTAACGGAATAATACTCAGCACCAGGGACTGCATTCCAGTTAATGCGCACAGTATCAGAAAGATATACGATTAGTGCTTTTGAAGGCGACGGAGAAGTAATTACAGGAACTGCAAAATCCTTTAAAAGAGTAATTTTTCTTGTTTCTGAAGGATTTTCAACAAGACCTGTGTTTACATTTTTTACCGCAGCGCGCCAGTAATAAGTTCCGGCTTTTAAAAGCTCTTTAACTGCCGCACCCTTTATTTTGTTATCTGCCTTTTCACATTCACACGACACAGATGAAGTAAAGTCAGGAGTTGTTGAAAACTCAATTAAAGCAGTACATTCTTCTCCCTTAAAATCAGGAGAAATCTTGTACATAAACTCAAAATCATCAAGTTTTGAATATTCAAGACTGTAGTCAAACGGCGGATACAGAAGCTTATTTTCACCTGCAATGTATCGCTCTACGCTGAAAGAACGGATTTCACTTGTCTTTACATTTTCTTCATCCGGCAGAGTCTGGCTTACTTTCCAGTAATATGAGCCTTCAGGCAGAATTGATGAATTAAAGTTTTCAATATGCCTTAAATTTTCTGTCTGAGTTTTAAATACAAGGTGTTCAAAATCTTTTGAATCAGAAACTTCAACAGTAAAGTTTCCTTCGTTTTCGCCCTTCCACATAAAGTTTACTGCAGTCGAAGAATCAATCATGTTGAGTTTTGCATTGTCAGCAGGACTGATTAAAAGAGGCGGCCGTACATCTTCAGCCTTTTTAATTACAATAGATTTAATCTCTGATTCTTTTCCGTAACCTGCATTGTTAATTGCATAATGCGGAGTTACCTTCCACAGGTACTCCCCTTCTTCAAGATCACTGACAACAAGGTTTTCTTCACAGACCTCTTCAGACTTTACAGGGACCTGATCATCAAGCACACTGTAAACATCAACCTTATAAAAGTCTGCCCAGCCGTTTCCTTCCCAGGCAAAATTGATTTTAGGCGCTTCTTTTTTTACGGTATAAGTTGATTTATCAAGAGGTGCAAGAGATTTTATGTCATTTACTTTCTGAACAGTAATCTTACCCTGCACAGGATTTTCTTTATTTTCTTTTGAATAAACTCTCCAGTAAAGCTTTCCGCCTTCGTTTTCTACGTTTACAGAGCCGCTTCCCTTTGTTTCGTAGGTATTTTCGATTTTTGCAAAGTCTTTATCATAAGAAGTTTCAATGATTACATCTTTATCTTCAAGTTCAGGGGTAGTTGTCCATTCAAGAGGAATTTCTTTAGGAGAATCTCCCTCAAACTGTAAAAGCTTTAAGTCACGCGAAACAGAAGTTACAGTAACAGGGCTTCTCTCCATCTTTCCGTCTTTAAGCACCTGAACATTCTGACCTTCGGTCATTTTTTCCTGATGACCGTCAGAGTTTTCTACAAAGCCGTGGCCTGCTTCAAGCTGGAACGAATGCTGGCCTGCAGAAGAATCAGAAGATGCGCTTACCTTACTTCCCTTTTCAAGATTAAGCTTAGTGCCGTCATCCATTTTGAGGGAAATAACTGAAGCAGCCTCTCCGCCGGATTTAACAGAAGTCGTATCTACGCTTAAAGAACCGCCGCCCACATTGATTGAATAACTTCCGTCCTTCATCACAAGAATCTGAAGCATGGTGTTTTCATCTATATCAACAGTAATATCGCCTGCAAAATGAATTGTCGCAGAACTCTGCGAAGCAGTGCGGATTGTGTCAGCATCATAAAGAGGAGAATTATTCTGCAGGCGTTCCCATACAACCCTGTCGCTGAATTTGCGCTGGGCTATGTTCTGCTTAAAGGTAATTGAGGCAATCTTTTTCTTGTCACTTCTGACTGTTGAACTGTTTAAATCCTTCCAGAATAAAAAAAGGCTGAAGGCACAGGCTGCAGTACAGAAAAGGATAAAAAATGAATTAACTAACCTTAACCTTGTTTTCTTCTGCATCCAGGTTAACCTCACCAAAATCAGGAACAGGAATTCCAAGCATATTTCTAAGTTCATTAAGAGTTTTAGGGCCCTCAGGTCCGCAGGCTTTTACACAGTCTTCATCAACTTCAAAACCGCTCTCAACGCGCTTAAAGAAAGCTTCAATATCAAAATTAGGCATATTTACAACGCCGTAGAAATGCTGTTTTCCCTTTCCCTTTACTTCAAATGTTACAGGAATCTGCTCAACAATTACCTCATCCATCAGATGTTCTTTAGAAATGGTGTAATTGTTTTCAGCACAGCGCACGTAATCTTTTTTAAGAAGATCATAAGTGTCCTGAGTAATCAGGATATCAGTGCCGCAGGGTTTATTTGAACTTTCAGTACGGCTTGCAAGGTTTACGGCGTCGCCGATAGATGTAAATTCCATCTTGTCACGGCTTCCCATAAAGCCTACAGTTGCACGTCCTGAGTTTAAGCCGCAGCCGATTTTAATTTCCGGCTTATATTTTGCAAGCGGCTCACCTTCATGCTGTTTTGTAAATATTTCTGCATCCTTGTTGTATTTCATTAAGGCATAGCGCATGCCGACAGTTGAGCGGATGGCAGAGATTACATCGTGAACTTTATGCTCGTCGTGTTCAGCCTTCAGGAAAGCCTTACGCGGATCATTGTCAGGAAGCTTCTCAAAGCTCAAATCATCATCACGAAGAACACCCCAGCAGGCCATAATAGCATCGCCTTCAAATTTATCAACATTACCGCCGGTAGCCTTGATGCAGTTAACCATGCGGCTCATGTAGTCATTCAAGAAGCTGATGATTTCACCGGCCGAGTTTTCCTGGAAGCGCTTGTTAAAGCCGTCAGAAATAGCAGTAAAGCCGCGGATATCACTGAAGAAAATCGTAATGTCTTTAAGGTGAGGCTCAAAATCAATAGTCTTTTTGACAATGGCCTGGGTTACACCTTTATTAGTCAGGGAAGTTACAGTATTTAAAATCTGCTGTTCATCTTTTGTAGAACGGTTTAATACGCCGATTTCGTCCTTACGGCGGACATTAAGCTCGTCAAAAAGCGGAGTGTCAAAGTTTCCCAGCGCAATCTGGTCGTTTACTTCAGTTAAAAGCTCAAGAGGAGAAGAAAGAGAGCGCGCAAAGAAGCGGATTAAAAGAACGGCCACCGCAAGAATTGCAGCGGTCAGATAAATATTGCGCCTTGTCGTAGACTGAACGCCTTCAAAAATAACGCTGGACTTAACTTCAGTAATTACACCGGCACCGGTCCCCGGAATCTTGCGGAAAGCACCAAAGTACTCTTCCCCGCTCAAGTCAGTATATTTTACCTGCATGTTTGACTGATTTGACTCATGCATCTTTTTTACAAGTTCATGATTTTTTAAATCCCCGCCCTCAAGCATGACAGAAGCATCAGGATGAACAAGGATTTCACTTTCATCATTTACTAAAACAGAAAGATTCGTAGAAGAAGTCGCAAAGCTTTCGCTGAGTTCTTCACTTGAAAAAAGCACAACGCACACATCTCCGTTTTCAACCTTAGAAAGCGGAGTAAAAACTGCAAGAACAGGAGTATTAAAGACAGGACTCGGGTTTGTAATCCTTACAGCACCTGTCAGCGCATTCTGAATGTTTTCTTCTTCACCTGTAAGCCAGTCCTTAAAAGACTCAGGTTCAAGTTCGTGGCTCAACATAAAAGTATTATTTGTAAAATAGAGCCTTGAATTGACAAAAGCAACGCCTGCAATGTCTTTATTGCGGTCAAAGAAAAGAGAAACGTTTTTCTGGTCTTCAAGCACATCTTTTTTTTCAGTTTCAATCAGACCGTAAATCATTCCTACGTTATTGATGACTGCATTTACCCTGTTACGCACATCGTCAGCGGAACGGCGGTTAATGGTGAGGTTATTCTCTTCTGCGCTGATGCGTACATCTTCACTTACAAAGTGACTTACTAAAACAGTAATGGTTCCTAAAGACAAAACTACAATGGCGGAAATCATTCCTACCATCTTTGAACTGATTGAGCGGAAGGCATTTACACTGCGGACTCTTGCAATCTTTCTTTTTGCACGGGTCTCGTCGCGGGCAATCTTTTTTTCCTGCCTGACTTCTTTTTTCTGATATTTTTTTGCCCTCTTATTGACCTTCCTTAAAGGAACGCCTTCAAAAGAGCCGTATTCTCCAAAGCCTGCCTTAGAACAGATATCATTGAGTACGTCTGCACTGTTTTCAAATGAACCGTAATTATCAATTTCCATAAAGCTCACCTCGCCGCCTTAAATTTAAAGACAGTTTACCGGTGAAATTATCGGCAGAAAATCGTGCACAGTTTAGGAAAATTTTAAGGTTATTTTTAAATTTTTTTGAGATAAAAGCATAATCAGCGCTAAAAAAAAGACGGACAAAAACCGTCCGCCTTTTTTGTGTAATCCCGTGCTTGCTCAAAGTCCTCGAAAGCTTCGCCTTCTGCGGTCTTTCCGCCACGCCCGGGGCTAAGTTTTACTGTACCGGATTTTTGTTACAAAATCAGGTTTACTTTGTAGCCAAAATAGCAATACCTGGAAGTGTTTTACCTTCCAGGAATTCAAGAGAAGCACCGCCGCCTGTAGAAACATGGCTCATCTTGTCTGCAAGGTTAAACTTGTTAACGGCAGCAACGCTGTCACCGCCGCCAACTACAGTCATAGCACCACGGCCGGTAGCATCAGCAACAAGCTGAGCAACAGTTGCAGTTCCCTTAGCAAATGCGTCAAATTCGAATACGCCTACAGGTCCGTTCCATACAACAGATTTTGCTGTAGAAAGAACTTCTTTGTATGCTTCGATTGTCTTAGGACCAACATCCATAGCCATAAGATTGTCAGGAATATCAACACCGTCTACTGCAACAGGAGCGGCATTAGCATCAAACTTATCTGCAGCAACATGGTCTACAGGAAGAACGATTTTTACACCCTTAGAAGCAGCGTCTGAAAGGAGTTTTTTTGCAGTATCAAGGTAATCATCTTCAACAAGAGAAATACCTACTTTGTGGCCCTGAGCCTTGAGGAAAGTATAAGCCATACCGCCGCCAATAATGAGGGCTGAAGCGTTTTTAAGGAGAGATTCAAGAACTGCGATTTTAGAAGAAACCTTGGCACCACCGATAATTGCAACCTGCGGTTTTGGAGGATTTTCTACCATCGGCTGAATGTATTTAACTTCTTTTTCCATGAGGAAGCCGCCTACAGATTCAACAGGCATAAATTTTGCGATAGAAGCTGTAGAAGCCTGGTCACGGTGAGCAGTACCGAAAGCGTCGTTTACAAAGATGTCGCCGTAAGAAGCAAGTTCTTTTGCCATTACATCGCGTTCTGCACTGTCTTTAGAAGTTTCTTCTTTGTGGAAGCGTACGTTTTCAAGCATTGCAACAGCACCCTGCGGGAGAGCATCGATTGCTGCCTTCTGTCCGAGGGCATCAGGAAGGAAAGTAACTTCCTTTCCAAGTTTTGAAGCAAAGTATTCTACAACCGGCTTCATGCGGTTTTTGCCGTTGATAAATTTTTCAGCATCAGCGTCAGTCCAGGTTTTTCCTGCTTTTTCAGCCTTTTCCTGAGCTTTTTTTACATCTTTTTTTGGATCGCCAAGATGGCTCATAAGAACGAGAGAGCGCGGGCCCTGTTCAAGAATGTATTTAATGGTAGGAAGAGCAGCCATAATGCGGGTATCATCCTGAACAACTCCGTCCTTCATAGGTACGTTAAAATCTACGCGCATGATGATGCGCTTGCCTTTAAGGTCAACGTCTTTTACAGTTTTAATCATTTGTAAAATCTCCTTATCGTAAAAATCCGCCGCAGCGGTTTTTGTAAAAAATGAATCAATAATTAATAATAGGTCAAAAAGTCAGTTTCTTCAATATAAAAAAAATGTTACGTCCGCCAGGAACCGTTACACAGCTGGTGCAAACGTATTAAATAATTTCCACCATTAAAAACAGCTTCCAGTCGCATATCATGAGGTCAGAACCGCGCGTTAACGCGCTGCATGCTGTTTGCGTATATGGAACAACGCACTTAAACAGCGGCAAGCTTGACTTGCCGTCTGCTTTGAAGTGCATGTTAGGCGATATTAATCATCATCTTCTTCATAGTTGAATTCAACTTTACTTTGAATAATTATTTCGTCTAGAATTTGGTTCAAATATCCATTTTTATCTGCTTCATTAAGATAAAGGATTAGCATTGGAATATTAATTACTTCATCTATGGATTTCATATACCGTTCTACAATTACTTCTATACCGTATTGCTGAACAGCATTTTCTCTAAGATGTGTTAATATGTCCTCAACGGAGTCATTTGTTTTTATCACAAATTTTACTGGATAATGTTCAAGTTTATCTATGTCAAGAAAATACTTTCTAACATCTAAAGTTTCTGTTACTTGATAGAAATTTCCAAGAGGCTTCATGACAAAATCAATTCCGCCATCATTTGCATTTGTACGACCAGTTTTATACAACTTTAAATTTTCTTCTTGTAAATTGATTCTGTCATATCCCCAGAAAATCTTTTTATCCCAATAATAATACTTTAGGATTGCGAAACTAACGATTTCAAATAACCTTGCATCAACATTTGGTTCTAATAAACCCGAAATAAACGAGAATATTCTTTCTTTGTCTGTAGAAGGTAATTTTTGAAGTTCTCCGCAGGAGTTTATAAATTTTTCAAAAGCGTTTCTTTTTGCTTTGATATACTCATTTATAATGCTGATGATAACTTTGCTTAGGTCATATTGTTTTCCACTGATTTTCACTTGAAGAAAATTTTTGTTTATCCAATAACGACTGGTTTGAATTTCACGAATAATTACAGTCTCTTCAATTGTTGGAAAATACTTATGGAATTCTTCATTCAATCTATGGTTTAAAGCATGATTTTGTAATTTCTCACCAAATGGAAGTTCTCTTTGTCTTGTAAACAAGTCGGAAAAAATTGCACCTTCATAGTCTTTGTATTCTTTTTTCTCATTATAAACAACTTTTATATAGTCTTCGACTAAAACATATATTGCGTACAGATTTGCAAAACTTCCGCGAGCTTTTGAACCACGATTAGCCGACTTTGTTTTTATGTTTATGTACTCCAACAGCGGAGAAGCTTGCAATACTTCTTTTCCATCAATTTTCAGCATTTTTTCTATTTCGGAAATGATGATGTCTGTAAAATCATGAAAAAACATACTATGCTCTCCTATGCTAATAATGGCAAAACTTTCTGTGTTTCGTGAACTACCTTACGTTCATAACTTTTTGGTTCGCGAGAAAGTGATTCTCCATTAAATTCTGTTTGATTTAAGACTCTTCTAAGTCCTATCTTAAAATATTCTTCTGAGATATCTATTCCGATTGACTTGCGACCTAAAGAGTTTGCAACAAAAGATGTTGTAAAAGTGCCTGAAAAAGGATCTAGTACTAAATCACCCTGTTTACTTGAAGCTTTAATAATTCGTTCCAATAGAGCAATTGGTTTTTGCGTTGGATGATTTTCATATTCTTCCATTCTGTATCTGACACGTGGAAAACTCCAAACATTACCAGGTACTTTTTCTGTATTATACGGAGTAGGTATTGGTTTTCGATAGTCAATAAGTTTTCTTTGAGAGCCAGTTTTAGCTTCTACCAAAATATCATCTGCATTAAAACAATAATTCTTCTTGTCTTTTACACAGAACAAAATAGGTTCATACATTGAGCCAAAATACTTTTTAGCCTGAACACCAGAACTATCATAACTCCAAACTATCCTTGAAAGAATTGTCATTTTTGAACGAATATAAATATCAAAATATGGCATGAATTGTGTAGAAGTCATAATATACATTGAACCAGCATCGGTAAGTTTATTGATACATTCATCAATCCACTTATAGCACCAATTTAAATAGTCCTCATCTGAGTCCCATTTATCGAGTGTTGAGTCAAATTTTTTTCCAATATTATAGGGGGGATCAATAAATATTAAATCTACAGAATTATTCGGAACTTTTGAAAGCCCCTCAAACACATCTGCACAAATTATCTGATTATTATTATCTGAAATACATTTCATATATAACATTATAGTCAAATTTTGTTTTTTTTTCCATATACTAGCGTCCCAGTGCGGGCGTCCACATAACTATTATTATGCCGCTGACGCGGCATCCGCAAACAGAATGCTTCTGCCTCAGGCTCTGCTCCTTCGCGCTGTTTTTAAAAGCATACACATAAAGCGTTTGCACACTCTACTTCCTTGCATTTTTTTTGCCCACTATCTAACGATTTTTTTTAATGATAAAATACACTCATGAACACACGCGCTTTTTATCCTGAGGAAATTATTTTTGCATCTACCCAAAAGTGTAACCTTCACTGCCCCCACTGCTTTGTGAGCCGCTCCCCCCTTCAGCTTGAGGTAAAGGACGCAGTTAAGTTTTTAGATTCCTGCAAAAATACTTCTATATATAAAATTGGTTTTTCCGGCGGAGAGCCTTTTTTGCATCTGGATTTTCTTCTTGAAGTTATCAGGGCTGCAGTAGAGCGGGAGTTTCTTTTTGACCAGATAATGACAAACGGAGACTGGTGGAAAACTGATGATGAACTTAACTCCCACCTTCAAAAGTTATATGAAGCAGGCTACGACGGAAAAATAGGTTTAAGCTATGACTCTTTCCACGGTCAGAGTTTTGAGCGCATAAAAACTTTTGCCTCAGCCGTAAATAAGATCTTCGGAGAAGAAAGCCTTAACGTTCAGACAGTAACCGACAGTTCACTTTCAAAGGAAAAATCAGACCTTCTTGAAAAACAGCTTGAAGAACTTGCAGAAAATTATGCTGCCGAAGTCTACATCCTTCCTCAGACTTTTACAGGAAAAGACGAAAAAGGCTGGCAGAGTAAAAAATGGTTTAAAGAAGATTACTGCGAAGGCCCGGGTCAGATTCTTTTTGTTCACGCTTCAGGCGACATCGCCCCCTGCTGCGGCTTTGCAAACGAGAACCCCGCCCTTTTTATCGGAAACATCAAAACTGACACTTTTGAAGCTGTAATGAAAAAGGCAGAAGCAAATCCCATGATAAAACTCTGCTACAAAACAGGGCTTTTGTCCTGCGCAAAACAGCTTGAAAAAGAAGGAAAAAAGCTTCCAGGAAAAGGCCGTACAGACGATATCTGCACATTCTGTGATTATATTTGCAAAAAAAAATAAACCCCTAGACTTAAAAAGAAAAAAAATGCTAAAATCACTCTGACAAAATGACAAAATTTGCGATTATGTCATTTTAATTTTCTGGAGGAAAAAATGAAAAAAATTATTGCAGGTGCAATTCTCTCGGCTCTTGCAGCATGTGCTGTTTTCGCCGGAGGAATTGACGCAAAAACAAACCTTAATGCAGGCTACTTAAGAAACCCAAGCCGCAACACAGAATCAGAACGTCCTGAAGCTGCCCTCTACAACATTGCAGGAACTGCTTTTATGGCAGACGGTCTTTACCTTGAAGCAGGCGACCAGTTTATTTTCAAAACCTACTCACATGAAGCAGCCGGAACAGAATACAAAGATGAAAAACCGGTATTTTTATATCCAAACGCAGAAATCGTATACAAGCACGGAAAATTAGGCTTCTTCGGAACATTCCAGGTTGCAGCCGGCGGCGGTTCCCTGGAATATAAGGATGGAAGTGCATTAACCGCCCAGCTTCTTTTCGCTCTTACTCATTCAATAGTACCTCATTCCCTTGATATCTATTCAGTCACATTCGGTCAGAATTTAGGTGCTTCTTACCAGCTTAATGATAAAATCAGTTTTTCTGGTGCAGTACGTCTTCTCGAATCTGAGCAGTCAATGGAACTTAATGCTACAGGTGTTGGAAAACTCGGCTATGAAGCATCAGGCTACGGCATCGGCGGAATCTTCGGTGTAAATTACAGGCCGACAGAAAAAATTGACCTCGCCTTCCAGTACAAATCAATCACAAAAATTGAATGTGAAGTTACAAAAACTACAGGTGGTATTGCAGCCGCTGGAATTAATAAAGGTGACAAATACGATGCAGACATTTCACCAGAGTTCAACTTAGGTGCAGGCTTTAAGGCAACAGACGCTCTTTACTTAAGCTCTTCATTCAACTACTACTTCAATAAACAGGCAGACATGGGTAGCGCACTTTCTGATGAAAACTCTGACTACGATGACTCATGGGAAATCTACGGCGGAGCTGACTATAAGATTAACGAAAAATTCCTCGTTTCAGGCGGTATCGGTTACTCAAAACAGGGCTATAACGATGATAGCAACAATCCGTTCTCCCCTGTTCTTGACTGCGTAAGCTTTGGTCTGGGCGGAGAAGTTACTCCTGTTAAAGCCCTTACTGTAGCCTTCGGCGGAATGTATGCTAAATATCTTGAAACAGAGATTCATAATTATACACTCAACAAGTCAGTCATCATGCTGGGCTTGAGCGCAACTTATAAATTTGGACTGTAAAAAAGTAAAGGAGAGAGAAAATGAAGCCCTTTAGAAAAACACTTTTATAAGGCTTCATTTTAAGCTTTTTACAGGTACAAATATGCCCCCGGAGAATATACCTTTAAAAGTATATTTTCCGGGGGATTTTTTTTGCAAAAAAAATCCCCTGTCCGTGAGGTGCAGACAGGGGAAAAGGTTATTATTACGTGCACAGTTTAAACAGCTGCGCAACGCTGTCTGGGTTAATACAGTTCGTATTTATTCCAGAATTACAAGGAATACTGATGTCTCAGAACCGCCGTTCATTACAGTATGCTCACCAGAATCAAGTTCAACCGTTACAATATTATCACTTGTAATGGCCACTGCAGCGTCATCAATTTTCAGACCTTTAGTATATCCTTGTTTATCTGTTCCAAGCACAAATGTTACTGTGTAAGGAGCATCAAGATTCAGGGTTAAAGAACTCTTTGAATTAAGTTTTGCTCCATAGGAATATTCCACGCCATTATAAGTCTCTTTTGTACTATATTCTTTTGGTGATGTATAAGTAACACGCGTATCAGATGCAGCTGTCTTTGTGAAACTAACAACTACAGCCTCAGCACTGTCACTCACCGTAATCTTAACAGCATCAGAAGTTACAGAAACACCACTTGTAGAACCAGTTACTACACACTTAAAGTATGCCGCACCTTCTGTGTCAGAAGAATAAGCATAGGTTGAAGATGTTGCGCCGACGATATCTGTGTATGTACCGTCTTCTGCATCGCTGGTCTTCCACTGATAACTTACTGTTTCATCGAGGCTTTCTGCATTTACACTGAGTTCTGCTGTAAGGGTTGCAGTTTCATTTGTTCTTACTTTCTTGCTGTCGGCAGTTACTGTTAGAGTATCTGAATCTTTCAGGTATGCAGCACTGCAATCTACTGTAAGTGTAAATGAAACGCTTACCTCACCTGCCGTTACTGTAACAGTTCCCTTGTAATTACCTGAAATTCCGTCATCATAAGAGAGAAGACCTGCTGACGAAATATGAACTTTACCGGCAGCTGTATCTTCGCAGTCAGCATCATCAGCAAGAGCATATGTTACTGTTGCTACAGCGGCAGCAGGAGCATAGGTTCCTGTTATTGTATAAGGAAACTGTCCCTTTGTAAGAGCAAGAGTACTTCCAGCTTCAATTGTATTATCTGCAGCACCTTTTACAGTAACAGATTTTACATCAATTGAAATCTCAGGTTCTGTATAGGTTTCCTGTTCCGTGTAGATGCGCACCGCAGAAAGATAAACTGCTTCACCTGCTGTCAGGTCGATTCCGACTACAGAATAAGGGCTTGAGCCTGTGTAATCGTATGAAATCGTGTGCTTGTCAGCGGACTTGTGGGTTGTACTGAGTACTGTATTCATCTCAGTTCCGCTGGCAACAGAAACCTGTGTAGTTGTGCCGTCTGCAGAAGCAGTGTCTTCTTCCAGGGTCTTTATGTAAATCATGCGTGAAGTATTTTTATTGCTTGTTGCAAAGATGTCGGCTTCAATACGGTATTTACCTGCAACTTCTGCAGCAAACAGAACAGGAGACTGGTCTGCAACGCTTCCGTCACCCGATGAAGCTGCACGGTTAAGGAAGAGCGCTTTTTTGTCAGCACGCTGGAGTACGACTGCACCCTTCTGGAACCAGAAATGAGAATAAACGTAAGTTTCAAAACCGTTTTCACTTCCGTCAATTGTTACCTTGTCAGTATCTCCGTTATTTGAAGTAACCTTACTGTAAGGATATGCAGATGCCCAGGCATCAGCAGATTCCTGTGCCATGTTGACGGTATGAACATAAACCTTTGTAACGTTTACGTTAAATGACGTCGTTACGCTTTCATCTTCTGCAAGGGTAACAGTTACAGTCTTGCTTCCGGCAGTCGTAAAGTCTACGGAACTGAGCGTGTATTCAGATGAATCCTTGTAAAGGATTATTATTGTATCGTCAGATTTTTTTTCAGTTACGATAAGACCGTCTGTCTTGAGTGCAGTATCCGTTGAAAGATATTCAGTCTTTGAAGGAGCTTTAATTACTGCAATTTCCTTTATGAATACAGGAATTGTAATCGTTTCATAAACAGAAATTCCGTCTACCTCATTTGCAGTTGCATAAACCTTAACGGTACCGTCCTTAGTTACGCCTGACATGTCAAGAAGGCCCGTATCTTCCCAGATTGATGCTCCCGTATCAGACACTACGGACCATTTTACGCTCTGAGTCATTTTTGCAATTGTAGCATCGGCAGGAAGAATCTGACCAATACTGAATGAAGCAGTTCCGTTCTTTTTAACGGTTGAAGCACTTGCAAGAATAGTAATTGATGTTGCCGGAACTGAGTTAATTGTAATTTCTGTAGAAGAAGCCGTTGATACGCCGCCGTATGTAAACGTGATGTTCTTTGCAATTGAGTTAACTGTTACAAAATCATCAGCTGTAACTGAATCCCAGGTAAAGGCATTTGAGCCGGCAGTCATCGTTACGCCGTCTGTCGTTGCTGCAAGCTCTTCGTTGAGTGAACTTTCTGAATATTCAACGATCAGGGTAACGTCAAGGTTTTCACCATATTTATATGAAGTTTTTGAACCTTCCTTTACTGATACGGAAGTTACTGATGCATCGATAATATCCACATCAAAACTTACAGTCTTTACGACAGATTCACTGGCAAACTCTGTAGCAGAAGGAACATAAGTTACGGTAACAGTCTGTGCAGAAGCAGCAGAAAAAGAGTCAAATCCTGATGCATTGAACAGGGCTTTATTCGTTCCGTCAACTGTAATTTCAAGAGGATAGTCTTCGTCATCTTCAAGAGGATGATCATAAGAAACTGAAATTTTCATTCCTTCAAGGGCAAGTGCCGTTCCTGTGGCATATTTTGTTTTTGAAGGAGCATTTACAAGGGTCACTCCAGTAACTTTTGGAATTACAGAAAGTACCTGATATTCAATTATGTTGGACTTGGTTTCAGTCCCCGTAAACTGTGCCCAGACCTGAACCTTAGAAGAAGAAGGCCTGCGGGCAGTTATAGAACCGTACTGATCAATCATGAGTACCGATTCATCAGATGATTTCCATTCGATCTCGTTTCCGGCAGCAGATTCAGGATATATAGAAGCAGTAAGCTGCTGTGTAGTGTCTCCTACTGCAATTTTTACTGCAGTCTGTCCCGTAATTACGATTCCTGCATCAACCTTTACTGAAGGCTGTACGATAACCGTTTCATCCTCACCGGAACATGAAACAAAAGCGGCTCCGATAACTGCAAGAGAAGCCAGAACTGATATTATTTTTCTCAATTTTTTCATATTTTGTCTCCAGTTAGTAAACAGCTTTTTCTGTGATTCCGTAAACGGAAACAAGACTTGAAGTGTATCCGACAACGGCAGCTTTAAGCGCTGTATCAACAGCATAATCAACGTCTTTTGCAGCATTTGTTGCGTCACTTGATTTATGGCCGTAACCTGCAAATTCAAAGTCTCCGTTTTCAATGCGGCCTGCATAAGTCATTACGCTCGTCCTTGCTTCATCCGGTGTCTGAACGGTGTATCCGTAGAAGTCAGAAGAAGTATCAAAGTTAGAATACTTGTCGCCGCCGCCGAATGCAGTTACGGTTGAAGGAACCGTTTCGTTTCTTGAAGAAGCTTCCCATGCATCAAAGTGAACACTGGTATCAACACCTGAAGGAAGGCTTCCCTTTACACCCTTTGTAATGAGCGGGCTCGTGTTGCTGTTTTTGTGAGGCCAGTACGAAGTTACGTTTAGCGTATCAACAATCTTATTATTGTATGACTTGATTGATCCGCCTGCTTCACTTGAGAAGGTTCCGTAGTTTGCAGGATCATATTTTGAGCTTCCTGCATAAACATCATTTCCCTGGAGTGAAGACATCATCGGGAATTTAACGTTACGGAAATAGTTGGCTTCAACAAAGGCATCAGCACCAGTTGTAGCACCTGTACCGTATTTTGCGTTTCCGTCATAGTAGTTGTTGTAGATATGAACAGTCATTGTACGGATACGAGGATGACGCGAATCAGAATGATCAAACCAGTTATGATGATATGTAATGTAGTTAGGACCTGATTCAGATTTCATACCACAGAGAGACATTTTTCCTGAATCCCAGAAGTGATTATAAGAATATGTCTGATACATTGAATCGCCCTTAACGTCAAGGGAACCGTCACCCTTAGCCTGGTCAGAATCGCCTCCAGTTGAACCGTAGAAGATATCACAGTTATGAACCCATGTATACAAATTGCCGGTATCAAGTGAAATACCGTCATCAGCAAAGCACATGAAGCCGAGGTTACGGAGTTCAACATAATGTGAGTCACGGCAAAGGATTCCAAAGCCCCAGAATGTGGCATCATCACCTACACCCTCGATAGTAAACATTGTATCAACTTTACCTGTTCCCTTAATCTGTAAACCTTCTGCAGAAGAGCCCCATGAAGATTTAGGGAAGCCTGTCGTATCAATTTTTCCGATTACACGGATACATACAGGTACATTATTGTTATAAGAAGCATATTTACAGTAGCCGGAATTATTAACAATTGCCTGAACACCAGTCAAAGTGATTTTTTCACCCTTTGCATTCTTATTGATTTCAAGTGCAACAGTATTAAAATTATGATTATCAACATAAATAACGATTGCACCGTCTTTAAGGGTTCCGTCTGCCTTATAAGCGCCTGGAAGCGTGTCACTCGTAAATGCATAGCCGCAGCGGTCATGACTTGCAACGGAAGCAGAAGCAGTTGCAGGAGTTCCGCCGTTTGCAGCAACTTCAAAGTCATAGTCACCCTGGGCAAGCCCCGGAATGTCAGCGCGGATCATCTG
>JAEEGH010001978.1_pt1 | contig 57131 bp, 40 predicted proteins | sample 9134181 | NCBI WGS metagenome assembly JAEEGH01 (sample SAMN16246544, study PRJNA631951) | gut metagenome | biome: gut microbiome; feature: rumen; material: DP-attached | host: Bos | place: Iran: Karaj | collected 2018-10 | reverse complement strand
GGGTGGAAGAATGGGAAAAAGAAGACTGGAAAAAGAATGCGAAGCATATAATGTTCTCCTCTTATTTCCAAAATCAACTTAACTTGTCTGGCAAAGATTTTGTAGATGTCATCTTTGATAACTTTAGCGATATTGACATCCCATGAACAGAGATTTTGATAACAGGTTGGATGGCGCGAGTAAAACTACGATGTATGGTAACGGAAAGTCCAGAACAGGGGCAGTGGAACGGCTCGAATCCGTCGCTCGTGTCATCCCTTAAAATGAAAAAGCCTTGGGAGTTCTCTTGGGCGACCTTTTGAACTAGGGTGTCATCGTCTCTCGTAGATGACTTCATCTGACCACAAGGTTAACGCAACCAAGGCATAAACGTATGGTAGGAGCCCCGATTGTTACGGCAAGCGACCTACTAACGTTCCCGCCGGATGAAAGAGTAGCACCGTGACTTCGGGTTAGCAAATCATTCGGCGGTTTTTATGAAACTTTTTTGCCAGTTAGGCTATATTTTCAATTATATTTTGTACTTTTGCAAAGGAAATAACTAACATAATAAATAAAACTATAGTAATTATGAAAGGACAACCTGATTTTACAATCGTTTATGTATTTGGCCCAATGCAGTGTGAGGAGAAATATTTCAACGATGAACTCCTAACTCGCGAGGCAAGTGAATGGGTGAAAATTGGAGAAACTCTTTATCGTGGTAACATTGATGATGTCACACCAGAATCCTTGAAGGATACAGCGATGAATAGAATTAAAAACGAATCAAGGACTGGTATTCCCTTCGTTTCCAAAATCTTTGATGTGTTTATTTTCCCATTTAAACCTAAAACAGATGATTTGCTACGGAAAAGACTCTGCAATGAATTGTTTGAAATAGATAATAGTATGCAGGTCAATCAGCAATTAAGGGAATTAGAAGATAAATATATAATCAAGTCAGGGCAAGAGTTTGTCTATGATATCAAACGGAGTAAAATCAAATATGCAGTCCAATCCGTTGATCATGACCTCATTGTGGAAGCAGAACAGAAGAATGATGTAGAAGAAATAAAGTTAATGGCAAAAATTTGTCGTTGTAATGATATTGATATAGATAATAGTACGACAGAAAACGAGGAAACGACCTTGGTTTCTAGGAAACCACGTCTAGATCTTGATTTGATTTTTAATGATGAAGATCGAGAATTCATCGTAATTCTTACTGATGGTTCTGGCAATGAAGTAAAAGATGAAAATGGCGAAGCAATTACCGCAAGATATATAGGTGGTAACATGTTTGAGTGCAAAGGAGAATCTGGACGCAGCTCTTTTTTTGCGAAGAAGTATCTTAATATGTATGCAGGAAAGAATATGCAGACTGTAAATGGTAATGAGTATTGGACGTACAATGGACAGAAACTAACCTCGTTGCGTAAAAATTGAAAAGAGATTAAAGTGTGGATAATATGAGCAGGAAGAATCGAACGACAAAAGATAATGTTGGCATTGTCTATCTTTTCACGAACAAACTATATGAAAGTGAAAACATGTACAAATATGGAATAACTATTAACCCCTTTCAAAGAAAACGTGTTCAGAGTAATTCTACACCTCCCACATATCCCTTTTATGATAGAATCGTGATGTTCTCGAAATCCTATAAGGAGATTGAAAAACGATTAACACATAAATTTAGAGAAAGGCATATTCTTTTGCAAGACGAAGAAGAAGGTTTGCTTTCTGGTCAAAAGGGTGGTCAGGAGTGGATTCAAGAGGATCTTTCTGTTATCGTTGAAATATTTAGAGAGATGTTGAAAGAATTTCCTGATGCTGAGATGTGTTATCAAGGTAGAAGATACAAATATGAAAATGAAAGTATTAGAGAAATGAAGTTGCCTAAGTGTAATTTGGAGTTCCTTGGCATTCTTGATGGCGATACAATTAAATACATTGATGGAGAATCAACGAAGGAGTTTATAGTGAAAAATAATGGCATTTTAGTTGACGGGAAAGTATTGCCTTTATCTAATTATGTAGGATCAATAAAAGTCCGAGAAGGAAAAACTAACGAATGGAATGGTTTCATGTATTTTAAATACAAAAATGACAAGAAAACATTGTATGATATGTGGCAAAGTCTGGTGAAACCTAAAGAAGGTTAACTATATGAGACTAGAAGAAGAGGTAGGTTCAATCCTTCATGATGAAGAACTGTCTTTTGAAGAAAAACGAGGTAGGCTATCAAAGATTGTAACAGCACATGAATTGATGGTTCTTCTGCCTGAGCCTAAAAAGACAGTGGCTCTGAAGGAACCTTTACATCCCCAAAGGGACACTGGGGACAGGTGAGTGTTTCATTGAAAGATATTGTTTACTATTTCAAAAGATTTCTCCCACTGTTCCCCTCCAATACCTGCATCTGCTGGATTGCAATCTGGTTGAGCTTTACCAAGGGTATGACAGGTACCAGTCCCTAGTCATACTATATGTCAATATGTCCTTATGTCTTTTTTATATTTCTTTCTCAGCCCATAGGCATCAGCGTTTTAAGGGTTCAACATTATTGTAATTTTTTGATAAAGAATTGAATTGCCTTCTTTAATGGAGAAAGCTCATTCTTAATAATCCACAATATTTGTGATGCATCTACATCAAAGTAATGATGAGCGATGATATCCCTTAGCCCTTTAACATTTTTCCAAGGGATGGAGGGATAAGTTGGCAACAATACGCCATTGGTGGTCTTATCCAAATTCTTCAGACTTTCACCAATTGCAATAAGTAGCATACATGTCGCATCCAGCAACACCATACCAGACGAGGAGCAAAGAAAATCATCAATTGAAGTGACCAGGGGACTCGATGATCCACTTTGTGATTCTGGTCTTACGGTCATTAACAGAGATTCTGAAAAGTCGGGACGGTTGCTGATCCAATTTAGGAATTAGGAGAGCCGTCATTTCTACGTTAAATGCATAGGGAGGCAGTCTGTAATAACAGGTCTTCGAGGTCGCATTTGCTGCCCCCTCGAGGTTGCATTTGTTGACCCCTCGAGGTTGCACGTGCAGGCTCCCGAGGTAACACGTGCAGACTCCGGAGTCTGCAAAAACGGGTGGAAAAAGAAAAAAATCAGCAAACGACGTTCATTGTGAGCTGAAAATTTTGTTTTTTTATGTATCCCTGCATTACTATCGATATTATTTCGTATCTTTGCCGACGAAAAAAAGTAACTGACATGAAGAAGGGTATGAAGAAAATCGTTAAACGCATCATATGGTGTATTGTCGGCATACTGGCAATGCCCGTGGTGCTGTGGTTGGTAATGGAAGGCCTCTTCGCAGTAGCACCGGAGTTTACAGAAAAGAAAATTGCACCAGTAGTCATGAATCTATTTATGGACTACGATGATTATCTTGAAGAAGAAGAAGCCACTGATCCTATCTTTGAGGCTCTGTCCGCCAAGGACTATCCCAGGGCAATAGCGCTATGTGACAGTTTACAGGAAGTAAAGCCTCGGTTTGAGACCATTTTTCTCTATTTCAAGAGCTGCGCCTATATGGCACTTGGGCAAGAAAAGGCATACGAATTTTGGTTAAAGAAAACCTTAGAGTCTTATCATGGCGGCAATAATGGAGTAACCGCATATCTTTCAGGCTCATTAGGGTATGCCACGAGACTTCGTGACAAGGGCGACTACGAAGGCTCCATCAAGGTCATCCTTCCTGCGCTCGATGTGATGGAACAGCATGCTGACGACCATTTCAATCTCATGATTCCAAAGAGTAAGCCTGTTGAACTCAATGGCATCATGGCAAGCGACCTTGTGGCACTGGGTAAGACCGACGAGGCGGAGAAAACCTTCCAGACCGCCATTAATCATTATATTAAAGCCGCCAAGTTCCTGGACATCGAATACGAGACGAAGACGGATACCAACTATTACTACACTGCCGTCGAACTGGACCTTGAGGCAGCCAAGGCATATATCAAGGCCATGCAATACGACAGGGCCCAGCAGTGGTTGGAGAAGACGAAACAGACCATCTCAGAGAGTGAGCAATATACGGACTCGTTAAGAAAGAATAGAGATGCTTTCCTGTTTGACGTCCACCTGATGGATGCCCTTGTACTGACTCATCAAGGCAAGGCTGCTGAGGCTGAGCGAGCGTATGCAGTATGCTTAGAGAAGAAGCGAGCCAACGACCCTTCGGCTATCAACATGCGTCTGCAGTATCTCAAGGCTGCCCGTCGCTATCAGGACATCCCCGCCCTGTTCCACCAGTTCGACAGCCTGCTCGTCCAGCGCGACGTGGCCATGAATATCGACAACATCAGCCAGATACTCACGCCGCAATATGCTGCCTACCGAGGCATGGGCCAAACGGCTCAGGCACTGACGATGGCCGACAGCATCACGCAAGTACTTGACAGTGCCATCATCGCCGCGCGTAACGATAATGCCGCAGAACTGGCTACCATCTACGAGACTCAGAAGAAGGAGGCCCAGATCAGCGAACAGAATAGCGCCTTGAGCATCATGCGCCTGATGTGGATTATCGCCATACTGGTTGTAGGCATCTTCATCTACGTGGGATATACCATTCTGAGAAGGCGCTCAGAGCGGCGCATGGCCGAGATGCGGGCTGCACAGGAAAGGATAGAGAACGAACTGAAGATAGCCCGCGACATCCAGATGTCGATGGTGCCCAGCACGTTCCCAGAGCGTGAGGGTCTCGACATGTACGCCTCGATGACCCCCGCCAAGGAGGTGGGCGGCGATCTGTATGGTTATGTGGTTCATGGTTCACGGCTGTATTTCGCGGTGGGCGACGTCAGCGGCAAGGGTGTGCCGGCCTCGCTCTTCATGGCCCAGGCCACGCGACTCTTCATGACGCTGGCCAAGCAGGACATGATGCCAGCCGAGATATGTACTCGCATGAACGATGCCCTGAGTGGTAACGATAACGAGAGCGGCATGTTCGTGACGATGTTCCTAGGACTCATCGACCTGGAGACGGGTCACCTCGACTTCTGTAACGCAGGGCATAATCCTCCCATCATGCAAAGTGATAAACGAGAAGTGATAAGTGATAAACGGGAAACGACAACTGATCACTCATCACTTATCACTTATCACTTCTTAGAGATGCAGCCCAACGCCCCTATCGGCCTGTGGCCGGGACTGGAGTACGAGGGCGAAGAGATAGACAGCATCAAGGGCCGTCTGCTCTTCATCTACACCGACGGACTGAACGAGGCCGAGAATACGGCACAGGAGCAGTTTGGTGATGACCGCCTGCTGGACATCCTGCGCAACACCCACTTCGACACCGCCCAGCAAGTCATCGACACTCTCAAGGCAGAGGTTGAGCAGCACCGCAACGGTGCCGAGCCCAACGACGACCTGACGATGATGTGCCTGCGTGTGGATTAAGCAGAAGCAGAGGGGACGGCTCTGCATGATACCAATGCAGAACCGTCCCCATCATGTATTGTCCTGAAGGGATTATCCTCCAAAGTTATCGTACATAATGGACTCGGGATCGACGCCGAGCGAGTCGAGCATAGATACAACGGCCTTCGACATAGGGCCAGGACCGCACATGTAGTACTCGATATCCTCGGGAGCCTCGTGGTCTTTCAAATAGGTGTTCAGCATTACCTGATGAACAAAGCCCGGAGTATACTTTACGCCAGCTGCATCGGCTGCGGGATCGGGACGGTCGAGCGCCAGGTGGAAGTGGAAGTTTGGATACTCCTTCTCCAAGCCGAGGAAGTCGTCGAGATAGAACACCTCGTTCAGAGCTCGTGCTCCGTAGAAGTAGTGCATCTCGCGATCGGTGGTGTGCAGCGTCTTCGTCATGTGCATGATCTGAGCGCGCAGAGGAGCCATACCGGCACCACCACCAACCCAAATCATCTCCTTCTTCGAGTCGAAGTGTGGGTGGAAATCGCCGAAAGGTCCGCTCATAATCACCTTATCGCCCGGCTTGAGCGAGAAGATATAAGATGAAGCGATACCCGGGTTCACATCCATGAAGCCGCTGCGATCGGGCTTGAACGGAGGTGTGGCGATACGTACTGTCAGCATGAAGACATCACCCTCGGCAGGATAGTTGGCCATTGAGTAGGCACGGATGGTATCCTCGGGGTTCTTACACTTCAGTGGGAACAGTCCGAACTTCTCCCAGCTTGGCAGATACTCATCGCCAATGAGCGACTTGTCGAAGTCCTTATCGTAGTCGATGCAATCGAACTTAGGAATCTTAATCTGAGCGTAAGAGCCAGGCAGGAAGTCCATATGCTCGCCTGGAGGCAGCTGTACCTTGAACTCCTTGATAAAGGTAGCCACGTTCTTGTTGCTGATAACGGTACACTCGTACTCCTTAACGCCGAGAATGCTCTCGTCTACGTGGATCTTCAGGTCGCCCTTCACCTTGCACTGGCAACCTAAGCGCCAGTGGTCCTTGATCTGTTTACGGGTGAAGTGAGGCTTCTCTGAGTCGAGGATCTCACCCCCACCCTCAAGAACCTGAACCTTACACTGTCCGCAAGAGGCCTTACCACCGCAAGCCGATGGCAGGAATATGCCGTTCTGGTTCAGAGTAGCCATCAGGTTATTGCCCTGAGGCACATTGAGCACCTTATCGCCATTTACTGTAATATTCACGTTGCCGCTGGGGCTCAGATACTTCTTAGCCACCAACAGGATAACCACCAGCAGGATGATTACCAAGAGGAAAACCCCTATACTATATGCTATAAACTGTGCCATAATCTTAGATATTTAAGCCAGAGAAACACATCATCGCCATAGCCATGAGGCCCACGGTGATAAACACAATGCCGAGGCCCTGCAGAGGCTTGGGAACGTCGCTGTACTGCATCTTCTCGCGGATGGCACCCATAGCCACGATGGCCAGAGCCCAACCGATACCAGAGCCGAAGCCATAGATGATGGCATCCCATACAGAGGTGATGGCCTGAGAGTTGCTTGAATCCATCAGGATGCGCTGCTGCATGAACAGCGAGGCACCCATGATAGCGCAGTTAACGGCAATCAGAGGAAGGAAGATACCCAGCGCTGCATAGAGCGAAGGAGAGTACTTCTCTACTGTCATCTCTACCAACTGCACCATACCGGCAATCACGGCGATGAAGAGAATAAACGACAGGTAACTGAGGTCTACACCCTCAACCAGACAGTCGGGACCCAGCACCTTGGTCTGCAACAGATAGTTAACGGGAACGGTAACTGTGAGCACGAATGTAACGGCCAGTCCCAGTCCCAGCGAAGTCTTCACAGTCTTCGACACAGCCAGATATGAGCACATGCCGAGGAAGAAAGCGAAGATCATATTGTCGACAAAAATCGAACGGAATAGTAATGATATTGCGTGTTCCATATCTTATTTCTCCTTATAAAAATATGCACGATGTACCCAAATAACACAGCCAACCAGAATGAGCGCCATAGCAGGCATCGTCATCATACCGTTGTTCACATAGCCGAAGTCGTAGCAGGCATCAGGGATAATCTGGAAGCCCAGCAGAGTGCCGCGGCCCAGAAGCTCGCGAACAGCACCCACGATAACCAGAATCATAGCGTAGCCCAATCCGTTACCTACTCCATCGAGGAACGAAGGCCAAGGCTTGTTCTGCATAGCAAAAGCCTCGAGGCGTCCCATCAGGATACAGTTGGTAATAATCAAACCTACATACACAGACAGCTGAACGCTAACATCGTAGGCGAAAGCCTTCAGAATCTGAGACACGATAGTTACAAGAGCAGCCACAACCACCAGCTGAACCACAATACGAATGCGGTTAGGAATAGTGTTGCGGATAATCGAGATGATTACGTTAGAGAAAGCGGTAATCACCGTTACAGCAAGACCCATCACGATGGCAGGCTTCAGCTGACTGGTAACAGCCAGAGCCGAGCAGATACCCAATACCTGTCCGAGAATAGGATGGTCGAGGTTCAACGGGTTTGTGAAAACCTCCTTATTTTGTTTACTGAATAAAGCCATAGTTTACTCCTCCTCTGCTTTAGTTTCTGTGGCTGTGGAGTCAGTAGGCTCATCTTTCGTACACTGCATCTTTACAAACAGTTGTACATAGCGCTTGCCTGCATCCTTTAAACCAGCCTTAATCATATCGTTCACACCATTAGAGGTCAGGGTAGCACCCGTCACACAGTCAACCTGCGTCGTGGGGTCTTCCACCTTCTTCACTACCGAGAGGGCTACTTCGCTGCCATCAGCAGGGTCAACGAAGACCTTCTTGCCAATGAACTTCTCCTGCCACTCCTGAGAGTCCTTAATCTCTGCGCCCAGGCCGGCCGTCTCGCTCTCATGGTTGAAATAAGCACCATAGACAACGGGATCATCATCGCCATGAATAGCAACATAGCCACTGATGCCGCCCCAGAGTCCCATACCTTTCAATGAGACGACAAGAATGTCCTCACCATTGATTTCGCATGAATAATATTTCTGACCATCAATCTCACCCTCGTCTTTCACAACCTCAGCGTATTTGGCCTCAGCCTCCGCGCCGTCCAGGTTGCGGATGTTGAGCGAATAGAGAATCTGCTTCTTCACATCGAGGGCCACGTTAGCATCCTGCATGGGCTTCAGTGCCTGATAGACAAACGCCAGCAGGAAAGCCACGATGACTACGAGTATCGCGCTATATATAATAATGTACGCGTTAGAATTCGTATTTAACTTAGCCATAATTCTTACTGTTTTACTTTTTACCTTTTTACTTTTTTCGAGCTAAGCGTTTCGAGATATTGCGCTCAACGATGAAATGGTCGATTGTTGGAGCAAACATATTACCAAAGAAGATGGCAAGCATCATACCCTCAGGATAGCCGGCATTCATCACACGGATGATGATAGCCATAGCACCAATCAGGAATCCGTAGATATACTGACCTGTAGTGGTGCGGCAAGAAGTAACAGGGTCTGTTGCCATGAAGACAGCACCAAAAGCGAAGCCGCCAAGTACGAAGTGATGCCACCAAGTCATTGACTGACCTGTCTGCTCGAAGATGCATGCGAGAACAGCACCACCCACGAAGACGCTCAGCATGGTACGCCAAGAAGCGATGCCTGCCCACAACAGGATAATGGCACCGATGGCGATGGCGATGAGCGATGTCTCACCGATAGAACCTGGGATGAAGCCACAGATCATGTCACAGATAGACGCATCGGGGTTGATGCCCTGTGCCATCTGTCCAAGAGGTGTGGCAGCGGTGAATCCGTCGGGTAGCGTGTTACCCAGTCCGAAGATAGAGTCCTGAGCCACCCAGACTGTATCACCAGTCATCTTTGAAGGATAGGCGAAGAACAGGAACATACGGGCTGCGATAGCCGGATTGAAGATGTTCATACCCGTTCCGCCGAAGATCTCCTTACAGAAGATCACTGAGAATGCACAGGCCAAAGCCAGCATCCACAGCGGACAACCGATAGGAATGATCAGCGGGATGATGATACCAGATACGAGGTAACCCTCCTGGATCTCCTCACCCTTCCACTGAGCCCAGGCAAACTCGATGCCAAGACCTACGATGTAAGATACCAGAATCTTTGGCAGCACAGCCAGGAAACCATAGAAGAAGATTTCCAGGAAGCTTGCTGTTGCCAGTGTGCCAGCAGCGGCGTAGTTCTGGTAACCGATGTTATACATACCAAACAGCATGGCTGGCATCAGGGCGATAACCACCATACTCATAATGCGCTTCGAGTCGATGGCGTCGTGAATGTTCACGCCACCAGCCTTTGCTGTGTCATTAGGCACATAAAGGAAGGTCTCGAAGCCGTCGAATATCGAACGGAAAGCATGCAGCTTGCCACCCTCTTCGAAGTTCGGCTTTACCTTATTGAGATAATTTCGTAATGCTTTCATATTCGTTATGCGTTTTCTTTACGTAAAATGTTAAGACCTTCACGCACGATGCGTTGCAACTCGAGCTTAGAGCTGTCGACAAACTCTGCCAGCGCAAAGTCCTCAGGAGACACCTCATAGATACCCAGCGCCTCCTGACGGTCGATATCACCAGAGATGATAGCCTTGATGAGATACTCACCATAGATATCCATAGGCAGCACCTTGTCGTACTCACCACTCATAATCATGTGGCGCTCACCACCCTTGATACGAGCATCGAGCGCATACTGCTTCTTGCCACAAAGCCAAGAGAAATAGCTGCGGTTGACGGAGAACTGCTTGAAGCGCGGAAGAATCCAGCCCAGCATCTCGTCGGCATCGTTACCCTCGGGAATCACAGTAATCTCAGAGGTGTGAGCACCCAGGAAACCTTCTTTGGTAGTAGGACGACCTGTCAGCACGTTGCCATTGATGATGCGAACACTCTTCGTGGCATCGTAACTGTTAGAGAGCAGCGTAGAGAGTTCCTCACCAACGAGCATATCCACGTAAGCGGGATTCGTCACCTCACTACCGCAGAGTGCAACTCGCCTAGTCAGGTTTACCCTGCCAGTATTGAACAGACGACCGATGAACAGCACCACGGTCGGATCGCCAATGGTCCACACCACTTCGCCCTTGTTGACTGGGGCAATGTTGTTCACCTGAACGCCCACGTTGCCTGCGGGGCACTTACCATCGAACACATTCACCTCGACGTCTTTGTAGTTCTCGCATGTAGAGTGAACACCACAACCAAGATAGGTCTTTGCAATCTTCGACAGCGCCGTCAGACCCGTCTGGAAGTCCTGCTCCTGGCCCTTCACTTCATAATCGAAACTGGCAGCTAAAGGCTTGTCGCGCAGGGCAGACACAAAAATTGCCTTAGGCATCGTCTGCGGATTAGTAGACACAGCATAAGGCAACTGGTTGATGTATCCGAAGATACCCGCCTCCAGCAATGCGTTAATGACTTGTGCGCCGTCCATCGTGCTGACATCCTTCTTGCCGAAGTCCGTAAACTCCTGCTGGCTGTCGGCATCGACCTTGATCGAGAGCACCTTTCTGCGTTCGCCACGTACCACCTCGCGGACTGTTCCGCTCACCGGTGAGGCAAACTTCACGTCAGGATACTGTTTGTTGACAAACAGAGCATCCCCAGCCTTGACCTTATCGCCTTCCTTGACGACAACCTTTGGAGTGACTCCCTCGAAATCATCGGGAACAAGCGCAAACTTGCCGTTCGACTTCAACTGAATCAGTTTCTCCTCAGCACGTCCCTGAAGGTGAATGTCCAGGCCTTTGTGTAACTTGATTACATTTGCCATGAATATAACTAAAATGAATTTTGAATAGCCTTCTCTTATAAGAATGGTGCAAAATTAATAAAAAAATGATAGAAGATGAAGAAAAAATGATTGAAAATAACACAAATCACAACTTTTTCTTGTAATTTTGTGCCAAAATTTGAGGCAAACCCTACGTTTTGCTATCCCAATTTGTCAGTTTTGAAGGTATTTAAGTACATAGTGAACATCATCGTATGGACCGTTTTAGGCCTGTACTTATTGTTCATCCTTACCTTCAAGATACCCGCCATGCAACAATGGCTGGGTGGGAAATTGGCCACTGTGGTGGCTCAGAAACTGGGCACCAATGTGAGCATCGGCAGGGCGGATGTCGGCATCCCCAACCGACTGACACTCTATGATGTTGTGATTCGCGACCAACAGGACAAGGACATGCTGACAGCCCGCAGACTGTCGGCCACCATTGATCTGCTGCCACTGACGAAAGGAAAGATATCCATTGCCACCGGACAGATTTTCGGAGCCCACGGAGTGTTCTACCAACGCGACTCGCTAAGCAAGCCTAACTTCCAGTTTGCACTCGACTCGCTGGCCTCGAAGGATACCACCAGTACTGCCCCTCTCGACCTGCGTTTCAACTCGCTGATCATGCGACATTCCAGCATCAGCTTTGATCGTCAGGACCTGCCGGAGACACCTGGAGCACTGAATCCTAATCACCTGAAAATAAGTGATATCAATATCCATGCCATCGTCAAGACACTGACTGAAGACTCGCTCAACATCAACCTAAAGCGACTGGCACTGAAAGAACAGTCGGGACTGCAGATTGACCGTCTGGCATTTCGTTTCCAAGGTGGCAGACACGACAGCAATCTGCAGGACTTCGAACTGAAAATGCCTGGCACCGAGATCAAACTGGGTGATATAGAGGCGAAATACCAATTCAGGGACAAGCATTTCATGATACCTTCGCTGGTTCATAAAGGAAGTATCGAGCCGTCGACCATTACCTTGTCAGATCTGGCTTGTCTGTTGCCCTCGCTAAAAACATTCAACAGCACCCTAACTCTCTCTGCCTCCTTTCGCGGACAAGGTGAGGATGTCATCGTTTCCGATCTGCTGGTGAATTCGACAACGGGAGACATCGATATCGACATTGACGGTTGGGTAAGAGACCTAACGCTGCCTGAGCCCACCTGGCTGGCAGACATCAACGACTTGAGACTCTCCGACAAAACCATCAGTTTCATATCAGAAAACCTGAAAGGCCAGCAGATGGACGTGCCACCTATCGTGACCCGACTGGGAAATATCCACATGAAAGGATTTGTCAAAGGCACCGGCGTCAGCGAAATCACCACCAACAGCCAGCTGGCCACAGATGCGGGCAATGTGGCGCTGAACCTGATGCTGAACCGCCAACGCGAATTCAGCGGCAACATCCATACCGATGGCATCAACCTGAAACAACTGACTGATGACGAGCAGTTCGGCATGCTGGCCACCGAAATCAACCTCAGCGGCAAATTGCCAACTGAGAGCGACATCACCCTCGAAGCAGATGGCATCATCAAACAGTTTGACTATAAAGGATACCAATTCCAAAACATTGCCGTCAACGGACTGTACAGTCCTGACGACATTCACGGCACGCTGAGCATTGACGACCCTAACCTGCAACTGTCGGTCGACGGTATTTTGAAACGGACAGGACAGACGAAGAATGTACAGGTCGAAGCCAGCATCAATCAGTTCTCACCACAGGCCATCCATCTGTCTGACAAATGGGGCGAAGCCCGTTTTTCCGCTAATCTGAAAGCCGACTTTACGGCCAGTGGCACCAACGACGCCATGGGCAACATAGACCTGACGGACCTGTCGATGGTGTCACCGGACGTCAACTATCAGATGAATGCCCTGCACGTGGAGTCGGGATTTGAAGACAACGTCCACCACATTACATTGGACAGCGACTTTGCCACAGCCAACATCAAAGGCGATTTCGATTACAGGACACTATTGCAGAGCATTAACAACTTTGTTGTCACCAAGCTCCCCACCCTGCCAGGACTCCCTCAGGTGAATCCGAACACGAACAACAACTTTGCCATCGACGTCACTATCCGCAAATCCGACTGGCTACAGCACTTGCTGCAGGTTCCCGTCCAACTGCCCCGTCCGCTGACACTGCACGGAACGGTGAACGACAAGATGCAGCAAATGGTTCTCATGTGCAACATCCCCCAACTGTTTTACAAAGACAGCCAGTACGACGACTGTAACCTCAGCATTGTATCACCCATGAACACCCTGCTCTGTGACCTGAGCGCCACCAAGTTGATGGGCAATGGTGAAAAATGGGACCTGCAGGTGACAAGCAGTGCTTATAACAATCAGTTGACAGCATCGCTCCTTTGGGACAATCATGCTACAAAGCACATGAGCGGTATGATTACGGCAATGGCAGAATTCAACACGACACTGGAAGGCAAGGCGATTACAAACGTAGACATCGCCTCGTCGAAAATCAATATCAACGATGCTGTTTGGGATGTACAACCCTGTCACATAGCCTATTACGACAATCGACTGGACATCTTCAACTTCGCCGTTCGGCACAATCAGCAGCACTTGATGATAGACGGCACGGCATCGGAAAGCAATCTCGACTCTCTACAATTCAACCTCAAGGGAATTGACATCAGCTACGTGCTGAACCTTGTCAACTTCCACGCGGTATCGTTCAGCGGGCTGGCTACTGGAAGCGGAAATGTCAGTGGTGTATTAGGAGAGCTGCAGGCCAACGGAGCCCTGAAGGTTGATGAGTTCAAATTCGAGGATGGACGCATGGGAACACTCGATGCCCACGTCAACTGGAACAAGGAAAAGAAACAAATTGATATTCACGCCATTGCCGACGACGGTCCGGAAGCCAAGACACTCATCGACGGTTATGTGTCGCCCGAGCGCAACTACATCGACTTAGGCATCCGCGCTGAAGGCACGTACCTCGACTTTGCCAAATCGTTCACCAGCAGTTTCTGCAGTCATGTTGACGGACACGCAAACGGCGCCGTACGGCTTATCGGACCGCTGGACGCCATCAATCTGACAGGAGAGTTGCTACTCAACGGACATGCCCACGTTACAGCTCTGGGGTGCACCTACGAGATGCGCAACGACACGATTCGTATGGTACCTAACGAGATGGAGTTTGTACGCTGTGAGGTCTACGACATCTATGGCAACCAGGGTATCTTGACGGGCGGCATACATCACCAGGAACTGACTAATCTCACTTTCGACATCTACGTCGACGCAGAAAACCTGCTGGCCTACGACTTCCCCGACTTCGGAGAGGAGATGTTCTACGGAACGGTCTTTGCACGGGGCAAGGCAGCCATCCACGGTCGCGAGAACGAAACCATCATTGAAGCCGACATTACTCCGCAAAAGAATTCCTTCTTCGTCTACAACGCATCCAGCCCTGAGGTAGCCAGCAGCCAGGAATTCATCGTATGGGGCTCAGCAAGTGAAAAGGGAAAAGAGAATAGTGAAAAATTAGCTTCTGCCACCGACGACGACAATTTCCGTAGCGACCTGACCATGCGTCTGAAGGTGAATACCACGCCCGACGCCCAGTTGCGACTGCTCATGGATGCCCGTACTGGTGATTACATCGTCCTGCGAGGACGAGGCGACCTACAGGCCACCTACTACAACAAGGGAGGTTTCAACATGTTCGGCAACTACGAAGTAACCGAGGGCAAATACAATGTCACCATCCAGAACATCATCAAGAAAGACTTCACCTTCTCTGAAGGCGGAACCATTGTGTTCAGTGGTGATCCCTACGACGCCCAGTTAGACCTGCAAGCCCAGCACATCGTCAACGGTGTCAGCCTGTCAGACCTCAACATCGGACAGTCGTTCGCCAACACCGTACGCGTCAACTGTCTGATGAATATCACGGGCCAGCCGCGGGCTCCCATCGTTGACTTCGACTTCGACATCTTGAACGTCAACTCCAACGAGAAACAGATGGTGCGCAACGTTATCAACGGACAAGACGAAATGCGCCAACAGGTTATCTATCTGCTGGCCATCGGACGATTCTATCCGCAGGGAGCCAACAATGCCGCAGAAAACGAGTCGCAACGTAACAGCACATCGCTGGCCATGCAGAGTCTGCTGTCAGGAACGCTCAGCGGACAACTGAACTCAATGCTGGGACAAGTCATCAAGAACGACAACTGGAATTTCGGAGCAAACATCTCGACTGGTGACGAAGGATGGAACAATGCCGAATACGAAGGTATCATTAACGGTCGTTTGCTGAATAATCGTCTGCTTATCAACGGACAATTCGGATATCGCGACAATGCCACTACGACGACACCCTCGTTTATCGGTGATTTCGACATTCGATACCTGCTCTCACCTAACGGTAATCTTGCCCTGAAGGTCTATAACCAGACCAACGACCGCTACTTCACCCGCTCGTCACTCAACACCCAGGGCATCGGCATCATCATGAAGAAGGACTTCAACGGATGGCGTTCGCTCTTTCAGCGCAAACCCACCACCGACACTAAATAAAATCGCCTATTTCGGACGATAATCGATAAAAAAGTTGTAATTTTAGAGCAACAACAGTTGAGAATAAATTATTTGAAATAGTATGGCAAACAAACCGTTAGACACAACATTACTGGACCGCGCCATCGTGTTCGCTGTCCGCGCCCATGCCGGGACTGAGCGCCGCGGCAAGGGTTTTCCCTATATCGTTCACCCGATGGAGGCTGTGGAAATCGTCGCCACGATGACACGCGATCAGGAACTGCTGGCCGCCGCCGTTCTTCACGATACCGTGGAGGATACTGACACGACTGTAGAGCAGATACGCGCTGAATTCGGCGACCGCATCGCCTTGCTCGTAGTCTCGGAAAGCGACACCATGCCAGAGAGTGTGAGCGAGGAGGACAGTTGGCATGCCCGCAAACAGGCTGCCATCGACCGTCTGGCCCGTGCCTCACACGATGCCAAGATGGTGGCTCTCGGCGACAAACTTTCAAACATGCGAGCCATCGCCCGCGACTATGCTGAGCAGGGCGACCAGCTCTGGAATCTCTTCCACGCCAAGGACCCCAAAGACCACGAGTGGCACTACCGGGGACTGGCAGATGCGCTTAGTGAACTCCGCGACACCTTTGCCTACAAGGAGTTTAAGCAACTCATCAATCAAGTATTCGGAAAATGAAACAGACATTATATTTATTCATTGCTATGATGGCAATGGCTCAGACTGTGACTGCACAGAACGAGACCATCGTGTTTACGCCCCAATGGACGGCGCAGGCCCAGTTCGCCGGCTATTACGTGGCGGAAGCAAAGGGCTTTTACCGTGAGGCGGGGGTTAAGGTGCGCATCGAGCACCCGTCGGCCACGCAGCCGGCCATGAGCCGACTGCGCAATAATGAATGTCAGGCCACAACACTGCAGTTGTGTCAGGCACTGGAGATTATTGACGACGGCATCCCCCTGGTGAACATCCTTCAGACATCGATGAACAATGCGATGGTCATTGTGTCGGCACGTGGTAAAGACCCGCTGACACAGAAGGGTGCCAAGGTGGGTATCTGGAGCGTGGGCTTCGGACAGTTGGCCATCTGCATGAGCATCAAGGATCATCTGGACTATCAGTGGGTGCGCTTCGCCCAGAACGTCAATCTGTTTGTGGCCGGTGCCTTAGATGCCACGCTAGCCATGAGCTACAACGAATACTACCAGTTGGTGCAGGCGGGTGTCAAGATGACCGACAAGAACGTGTACCGGTTCTGCGACCACGGCTATAACGTGCAGGAAGACGGCGTGTATATGACCCGCGAGTACTATATTAAACATAAGGACCAGGCGCGCCGCTTTGCCCAGGCCAGCAGGAAGGGTTGGGAGTGGGCTGCCGCGCACCCCCGGGAAGCACTCGACATAGTGATGCAGTACGTGGATAAGAACCACATCGCCACCAACCGTGTGATGCAGAAATTGATGTTGGAGGACGTGCTGCGCCTGCAAGTGGACCGTGAGTCTAAGAAGCGCGAGTTCAGACTGCGCCCCGACATGGTGCAACTGGCCAGCCGCCTGATGGTGGAGAACCAGATGCTGAGCCGCGAAGTAACGTATAAGGAATTAATTGACAATTGATAATTGACAATTATGAAAAAGATCATCGCATATATCCGTCGCAAACTCTCAGTGAGAGTCAGTCTGTGGGTGGTATTCTTTGCTGCCATCATCTTCAACGTCGCCCTCGGATTCCTGTTCTATCAGTCGCGCGAGGCTGTGCGCCAGGAGGCTATCAGCCGTGCTACGACGATTCTGGATAAGACCTCGCTGCGTGTAGAGGGTATCCTGAACCGTGTGGAGGTGGCATCGAACATGACCAAATGGCTTGTGATGCGGCATCCCAACAAGGCCGACTCGATGTTCGTCTACAGCCGAGGCATGCTGCAGAACAACCCCGACTTCTACAACTGCTCCATCGCCTTCGAACCTTACTACTTCAAGGACAAAGGGCGCTACTTCTCTGCCTACACCAAACATATCGGCGACTCGCTACGTACCATACAGGGGGGCAGCGACCACTACCAGTATTTCTTTGCCGACTGGTATCTCATGTCCCAACTGCTTGGAAAGCCCTGTTGGACAGAACCGTATATGGACCTCGACGTGGCCACCAACACCAGTGAGATGGTGACCAGCTACTGTCAGACTATCAAGAACAAACAAGGACAGGTGATAGGTGTTATCAATACCAGTCTCTCCATCACCTGGCTCTCGCAGACTATCTCTGAGGTCAAGCCCTATCCCAATTCCTATAGCATCATGATAGGTCGTGGCGGCACCTACTTCGTACATCCCGACACGACGAAAATCACCCGCCAGACCATCTTCACACAGACGCTGGAACAGCCCGACACGGCCTTGACAGCCCTGGGCTACGCCATGCAGCGCGGTGAGGAGGGCATGAAACACATGAATATCGACGGCAAGGACAGCTACGTATTCTACAAACCACTCGGACATACGGGGTGCTCAATGGCCATCGTTTGTCCTGAGAGCGACATCTTCGGCGGTTTCGACCGTCTGCGAAACAGTGTCAGGGCCATTGTCTTGGTGGGTCTGCTGCTGATGCTCTACCTGTTCATCCGCATTATCACCCGCGAACTGCAACCTCTGCGACGGTTGGCTCATGAGGCCGAAACTATTGCCTCGGGACAGTTTGATGCAGAGTTGCCCGACTTCCAACGTGTTGATGAGATAGGTCAGCTGAGCCACTCATTCGGCAACATGCAGCAATCGCTGGTGAAATATATCGACGAGCTGAAGAATACTACCGCCCAGAAGGCCTCAATAGAGAGCGATCTCCGCATTGCCAGCGGCATACAGATGGGTATGCTGCCCGAGAAGTTCCCCACGCGGGACGACCGCGACGACGTGCAGCTCTATGCCTCGCTGACCCCTGCCAAGGAGGTGGGCGGCGACCTGTTCGACTTCTATTTCCGTGATGAGAAACTCTTCTTCTGCATCGGTGACGTATCGGGCAAGGGTGTGCCTGCTTCGCTCTTCATGGCCGTCACGCGTTCTACTTTCCGCACCGTGTCGGCCCACGAGTCGATGCCAGACCGTATCGTGACTACGATGAACAAGGCGATTGCCGACATGAACAAGACCCACATGTTCGTCACGCTCTTCGTCGGTGTGCTAGACCTGCCCACAGGGCGTCTGCACTACTGCAACGCCGGCCACGATGCGCCGTTGCTCGTTGGCGCAGGCGTAGGTGAACTGGCCTGCGATTCAAATATCCCCGTTGGCTTTATGCCCACGTGGAAGTATTCCTTGCAGGAGACACAGATCTTCACTGGCACCACCATCCTGCTCTTTACCGACGGACTGACGGAGGCTATGAATGCCGACTATGCACAGTTCCAGATAGAGCGTGTCAACGATGTGGCCTTCCAAGCTCTCTCTCACGGGCAACAGGAGCCCCGCCAACTCATCGCACAGATGACCGATGCCGTTCACGATTTTGTGGGCGATGCCGAACAGAGCGACGACCTGACCATGATGGCCATCCAGTATATCCGTCAGCAGAGCGACGTCAGGATGCACAAGAATCTTGTGTTGCCCTGCGACCTGCAAGAGGTGCCGCGACTGAATGCCTTTGTCGAAGAGGTCTGCCAGGATGTGGGCTTCGACGAACAGACCACCATGAGTATCAAGGTGGCCGTCGAAGAGGCTGTCGTCAACGTGATGAAATACGCCTATCCGCCAGGACAGCAGCGCGACGTGACCATCGAGGCAGCATCCAACGATGTACGCCTGAAGTTCACCATTATCGACTGCGGAATGCCTTTCGATCCCACTGTTCAGTCGGAAGTCGACACCACGCTCTCGGCCCAAGAGCGGAAGATCGGTGGACTGGGCATCCACATTATTCGTCAGAACATGGACTCCATCAACTACGAGCGCATAGACAACCTGAATGTGCTGACACTGAGGAAGAAGATTAAAAGTGAAAAATGACGACATAACGTGATAACGATATAACGTAATAACGCATTACATAATTACAATGAAAACAACGATTGAAGAACAAGACGGCAATGTAGTTGCCATTCTGGAAGGTAATCTCGACACAGCTGCTGCCGCAGAAACCGAAAAGGCTATGAGTCCACTAAACGACGTGGAGGGTAAAGACATTATCATCGACTGCACTGACCTGGCATATATCTCTTCAGCTGGTCTGCGCATCTTTCTGGGCATTCTGCAGAGCGCACAGACCAAAGGCGGACATGTCTATATCAAAGGCGTCAACGATAATGTCCGTGCAGTCTTCACCATCACGGGATTCAGCAATATCTTCGAGTTTAAGTAAAAAGTGAAGAGCATATGAATCTAGATCCACATGGTGAGATGCTGCTGCAGCAATACCGCGAACTGCGTCCTACGCTGCAACAGCTGGCTGACGAGGCCTCAAGCCTGTTGCGGCATGCGCTGAAAGAACAGGGCATCTACATCACAGCCATGGAGCACCGGGTGAAGACAGAAAAGTCGCTCACGGGAAAACTGGAGCTAAAGGGTGCGAAATACAAAAGTATCGACGACATCACCGACCTCGTTGGTCTGCGTGTCATCACCTTCTATACCGACGAGGTGGACAAGGTGGCGGCCATCGCTAAGAGCGTGTTCGACATCGACTGGCAGGAAAGCGTCGATAAGCGTAAGTTGCACAAGCTGGACTCCTTCGGCTACAATTCCCTGCACTACATCTGCCGACTGAAAACCGGTGGTCCGCGCTTTGAGCTGCAGATGCGTACAGCCCTTCAGCATGTGTGGTCTACCATTGAGCACGATACAGGATACAAAGGCGATGTAAAAGTTCCCGACGTGTACCTGCGACAGTTCAACCGACTGGCAGGAATGGCAGAGCTGATGGACGATGAGTTCAGCCGACTGCGAACAGTCCTCACCGACTATCGCCGACAGACACTGGCACTGGTAAAGAACGGAAAGCTTGACGATGTGCCACTCTCGCGCGACACGTTCAGAAGCTATCTGGAACTGCATCCGTTTGACCGTCTGAATAAGCGTATCGCAGCCGTCAACCAAGCCGAGATCTGGCCCGTATCGGTGATGTCATATCTGCCGGTTTTGGAGTCATTCGGAATGGAGACCCTCGGCCAGGTGCAGCACTTCATTGACGAGAACAGCGAAGATGCCTATCAGCTGGCACTCTCGCAACTGGCCATCACCGACCTCGACATCCTCTCTTCAAACACAGCCTTGCAGTATCTCTGTCTGGTCTATGTGCTGAAGCACGACGGAGGCCGCGACGGTCTGAAATCACTCTACGACCTCATCAATGGAGAAAATGATGCCAACGGTATCGTGGCCGACATGATAATGGAGCAGGCCAAGACACTGCCGTTTATGCGATAAGGATACTTGTCACTGCAAGAACAAATTAACAATAAATAAAACAAAAATGAACAAGAACGAGAAATTTGTCATCACCATCAACCGCGAAGTCGGATCGGGTGGACGTACCGTAGGCCGTAAGCTGGCTGAGAAATTATGTGTGAAGTACTGCGACAAGGCCGTCATCGACGGATTGACCCAGAAGTTCGGCCTCACATCAGAGCGCATCGAAGAGATCAAGGCTCAGAAGAAATCGTGGTGGAACGACATCAACAACTACTACCATACACTGGTCAACAGTGCCAGTCAGCCTATGGAGGCCGAGGTGAAGCTTGATAACACCACCATGTTCGAGACGGAGAAACGCATCCTGCAGGAACTGGCTGCACAGTCATCGTGTGTCGTAGCAGGCCGCGCGGGTTTCATGGTGTTCCGCGAATGGCCCAACCACCTAAGCATCTTTATCCAAGCTTCGATGGAACACCGCATTAAGCGTGTTATGCGTCGTCAGGACGTCAGCGAGCAGGAGGCCCGCGACATCATTGCGAAGATGGACGCCTCCCGTGAGGCATACATCAAGAAATATGAGGATACCTCACGCTATGACACCCGCAACTATCAACTCGTAATCTCGATGGATGACTTGACGGAAAACGATGCTGTAGAAGTTATCATGGACTATATTAATCGCACAAGTAAATAATTCCTGATAGGCTGTTTGAACATGAATGCTAAAATAGTAAACCTTCAGGAATGGGAGTCCTTCGGTGGCGGAGGGTTCGGGACGTCCTATTACAACAAGACGGACGACTCGGTGATTCTCAAACTCAACAAACCCAGTGTCTCTGAAGATGCAGCAAGGAAAGAATTCCTGCGCTCCAAGGCTGTCTACGATATGAGCATCCCATCAGCTGAGCCCCTTGAATATGTCACCGACGGGCAGCGCTATGGGATGATAGTGGAGCGGATTCAAGGGAAGGAATCCTTCGGACGAATCATTGCTGATCATCCAGAGCGGCTTGAGGAGCTTGCCGGCATGACCGCCGACTATGCCAAAGCCCTGCACGGGATTCCCTGCGACACGGAGGTCTTTGACAGCGTTCCCTTACGCATACGGAGTTTGATAGCAGAATGTCATTCCTGACAATATAAAAACCAGGCTTCTTGGCTACATAGACGACCTTGAACCCGTCACTACCTGCCTGCATGGGGACATTAACCCCTGTAACATCATCATTGCCCGCGGCAAAGTGTACTGGATTGATTTGGGCGATTTCGGCTATGGAGATCCTTTGATGGATTTTTGTATTCTTGCCCACATGCACCATTTAGGGCCCAATCCCGTCCTTCGGAACCTGTTCCACATGGACCGGAAAGCACTGAAACTCTTCTATGAAGCCATGGGGATGCAGTATTTTGGCCCTCGCTGGGGTACTTCTGAACTCAAAGAGAAAATGGGGCATATCTCCCAGATTATGGCAGGAAGGGCCATCTGTATCTGGCCATCAGCCTTTCATATCAATCTTCCCTATCTTCAGGAAAACAAAATAAAGACAGCTATAAGTCTGTTTATTGGTGATCGGATCAAGTTTAAAATGTGATTAAATATTCGATAAAGCCATGAATAGGATAATAGCATTGATAGGCTCCATGACGGAGAGTTTTACCAACAACCTGATAGCTGAGGATCGCTACAGGATGATCCTCGACGGTTTGCAGGTGACACTCGTCATCACGTTCTGCGCCGCCGTGCTGGGCACGCTGCTGGGCGGACTGGTGTGCTGGATGCGCATGAGTCGCCGCAGGTGGTTGCAGCAAGTGGCCAAGGTGTATATCGAACTGATGCGCGGCACACCCGTCCTGGTGCTGCTCATGCTGATGTACTATGTGGTAATGGCACCGATGGATGCTACGGGCATCGTGGTGGCTATCGTCACCTTCGCCATGAACACGGCGGCCTACATCAGCGAGATGCTGCGCACTACCATTCAGGGCATCGACCGCGGACAGACCGAGGCGGGATTAGCATTGGGGTTCACACCGCGACAGACGTTCTTCAAGATAGTGTTGCCACAGGTGATCAAGGCGGTGATGCCCGTCTATCAAGGAGAGATTATCAGTCTGCTGAAGGGCACGAGCATCGTAGGCTACATTGCTGTAGCCGACATGACACGCGCTTCCGACTTGATACGTTCGCGCACGTTCGACGCCTTCTTCCCGCTCATCGTCACGGCCATCATCTATTTCCTCATGGCGTGGCTTATCGGACTGCTACTTCAGAGTCTCGTTCAGCGCCAGCGCGTGAAGGCAATCGCTGCTGCCATGGTGCTGACATTGTTTGGTTTGCTGGGCTACGTGCCCTCATTAGCGGATGGTGGCGGGGAAATCGCCACCCACACTGACGGATCATCGAACGTTCCTCCTGCTTTCCAAGCGCTTAACGGCAAGAATGTGGCAGTGATTATCGGCAGCATACAGGACATTGCCGTCACCGACATGGCACCCGATGCCAACATCCTGCGCATGACCAGTCAGACCGACCTGCTGGCAGCCTTGGAGAACGGCAAGGTAGATGCAGCAGGCGGTGAGAGTCTGACACTGTTGTTCAACAAGGAACTGCTTGAAAAGGTGGATTCTGTGGGTGCAGGGCTTACACCGATTCCGATAGGCGCCTGTTACCGACTCGACAATACCGAATTGCAGCAGGACTTCAACCATTTCCTGACCGAAATCCACAGTGACGGCACCTACCAGAAGATTCTGGATCGCTGGAGCAATGCCGACGACCCCTCGGCCATGGACATTCCCCAATCACGCGGTACGGGGCGCACCCTACGCGTAGCCACCTACCCCGCCATGCCTCCGTTTAATTTCATCAATTACGGGAAACCTTCTGGTCTGGAGCCGGAACTGCTGACGGAATGGGCCAACCGGCGTAACTGGCAACTGGAATACCTCATCATGGACTTTGCTGCACAGATACCTGCTGTGCAGACGGGCAAGGCCGACATGGCCATGGGAGCTATCAGCATCACCGAAGAACGTCAGAAGCAGGTACTGTTCTCCGATGGCTATATCGATTCGCACATCGTGCTGATGACGCGAAAAGGGGAAAGCAATATACTCACCAGCCTCACCCCCGGCCCCTCTCCAAAGGGCGAGGGGAGTGGATACCTTTGGTGGGGCGTTGTTATCCTTATTATAATAGGAGGTGGGGTATGGCTTATTGTCCACAGAAAAAAGAAATCACATAACATTCCACTCCCCTCGCCCTTTGGAGAGGGGTCGGGGGTGAGGCTTTCTCACCTGAAGAAAAGCTACGGTTCGCTCGATGTCTTACGTGACATCAATACTGAAGTACATCGCGGCGAGGTCATCTCCATCATCGGCCCTTCGGGTACGGGCAAGAGTACCTTCCTGCGCTGCCTGAACCTTCTGGAACAGCCCACCGGCGGCAGTATCATCGTTGATGGCGAGGACATCCTCACTAAGGGCTATCCCATTAATATGCTGCGCCAGAAGATGGGTATGGTGTTCCAGAGTTTTAATCTCTTCGAGCACAAGACCGTGCTGGAGAACGTCATATTTGCGCCTTGCCAACTACGCCATGAGCCAGAGGAAGAGGCACGCAAGGAAGGACTGGCACTGCTGCGCAAGGTAGGACTGGCCGAAAAGGCCGACGTCTATCCGTCGAGTCTCTCCGGCGGACAGAAACAGCGTGTGGCCATAGCCCGAGCACTGGCCATGAAACCCGACGTTATCCTCTTCGACGAACCCACATCGGCCCTTGACCCCACGATGGTAGGCGAAGTGCTCAGCGTCATCCGCCAGTTGGCCAAGGAGGGCATGACCATGCTTATCGTCACCCACGAGATGAAGTTCGCTCACGATGTGAGCACCCGCATCTTCTTCATGTACGATGGCTACATCCACGAGGACGGCACGCCCGAGCAGATCTTTGAGAATCCAGTCCATAGCGCCACCAAGGCCTTCATACAGCGCATCCGCAAGGAGGTGTTCGAGATTGAGGGTCCCGACTTCGACTTCCTGGGCATGCACTCTGCGATGGGCGCCTTCTGCCACAAGTACGGCATCGCCGAGAAACTGGAGACGGCGGAGCGGCTGACAGACCATATGCTCGACGGCCCGATGGCGCAGTACCGCCCCATTACTGTCCGCATCACCCACAGCGAACAGTCGGGTGTCACCGCCCTCGACTTCATGGTAGAGCAGATGACCGCCACACCGCTGACCGACGCGCATCGCAGCGAACTCTCCGGGCAGTGCAAGCAAGTCATCGAGGAACCCACCAAGCGTGGCTTCCGCGTGAAACTGATTATATAATATGGCGCGTTTACGGGAGTACGACGCCCAAAGAGTTAAAAAAATATAAATCATCACCCATCCCATACGCTCGTTTCTTATCTCTCAACTAAAAGTTGTACCTTTGCACCTCAATTATAAGAACGCATCATCCCCAAAGGGGAAATAGGTGCCGGAACAGGCGCTGGCACCTATCATTATTAACCCTTTAAAACAACGGTCTGATAAACGTCTGTTCAGGCCACCGCCCGTCGAGAGATTGGGCAATATATATTTTTAATTATGTCAGAATTAACAAAGAACGTCCAGCCATTACAGGACTTCGACTGGGAACAGTTTGAAAATGGCATGACCGCTAACGTCAGCAAAGAGGAGCTTGACAAGGCGTACGACGAGACTCTGAACAAGGTTAGCGAGCATCAGGTCGTTGACGGTAAAGTTATCAGCGTCGACAAAAAAGAGGTTGTTGTCAACATCGGCTACAAGAGCGACGGTATCATCCCCGCTTCTGAATTCCGCTACAATCCCGAGCTGAAGGCCGGCGACATCGTAGAGGTTTATGTTGAGAACGCAGAGGATAAGAAAGGGCAGCTCGTTCTGTCTCACAAGAAGGCTCGCCTGTCGAAGTCTTGGGACCGTGTCAATGCCGCCCTGGAGGCCCAGGAGGTTGTCAATGGTTACATCAAGTGCCGCACGAAGGGTGGTATGATTGTCGACGTATTCGGCATCGAGGCCTTCCTGCCCGGCTCACAGATCGACGTTCATCCCATACGCGACTACGACCAGTTCGTAGACAAGACGATGGAGTTCAAGATTGTGAAGATCAACCAGGAGTTCCGCAACGTTGTTGTTTCGCACAAGGCTCTTATCGAGGCTGAACTCGAGGCTCAGAAGCAGGAAATCATGTCGAAGCTCGAGAAGGGTCAGATTCTGGAAGGTGTCGTCAAGAACATTACCAGCTACGGTGTATTCGTAGACCTGGGTGGTGTTGACGGACTGATCCACATCACCGACCTGTCTTGGGGCCGCGTTGACGATCCCCACAAGGTGGTTGAACTTGACCAGAAGATCAATGTCGTTATCCTCGACTTCGATGAGGAGAAGAAGCGCATTGCCCTGGGTCTGAAGCAGCTCACTCCGCATCCTTGGGATGCTCTGGATGCTGATCTCAAGGTGGGCGACCATGTGAAGGGTAAGGTTGTCGTTATTGCCGACTATGGTGCATTCGTTGAGATTCAGCCTGGTGTAGAGGGTCTGATCCACGTCAGCGAGATGTCTTGGAGCCAGCACCTGCGCTCAGCTCAGGAGTTCCTGAAGGTTGGCGACGAGGTAGAGGCTGTAATCATCACACTCGACCGCGACGAGCGCAAGATGTCGCTGGGCATCAAGCAGTTGAAGGAAGATCCCTGGGAGGCTATCGAGGTTAAGTATCCTGTGGGCAGCAAGCACACTGCCAAGGTTCGCAACTTCACCAACTTCGGTGTATTTGTGGAACTCGAGGAGGGTGTTGATGGTCTGATTCACATCAGCGACCTCAGCTGGACCAAGAAAGTAAAGCATCCCTCTGAGTTCACTCAGGTAGGCGCACAGATTGACGTCATCGTGCTGGATATCGATAAGGAGAACCGTCGTCTCAGCCTTGGCCACAAGCAGCTCGAGGAGAATCCTTGGGACGTATTCGAGGGCAAGTACACCGTTGGTTCTATCCACGAGGGTAAGATTGTTGAACTGCTCGAGAAGGGTGCCGTTGTTCAGCTCGACGAGAACGTTGAGGGCTTTGCAACTCCTAAGCACCTCGTTAAGGAGGATGGTTCACAGGCCGCTCAGGGCGAGACTCTGCCCTTCAAGGTGATTGAGTTCAACAAGGACTCGAAGCGCATCATTCTGTCGCACAGCCGCACCTTCGAGGATCCGAAGCGTGAGGAGAAGGCTGCTGCCAAGAAGGCTGCTCGTGCTCCGAAGAAGGATGACACGCCAAAGATTGAGAACGTAGCTGCAAGCACCACGCTGGGCGATATCGACGTACTGGCTGAGCTGAAGGCAAAGATGGAGAAGGGCGAGTAATTCTTAGTTAAGAGTTAAGAATTAAGAGTTGAGAGTTAACTCTCGCCTTATAATATAATAAGGTATGTGCGCGAATTGTTTTCGCGCACATATTTTTTGTATCTATACACATTTTGACTTGATATAAATCAATTAAGTAACAAAACGTAAGCGTTTTCGTGATTTTTCTTGCAAAATGTTTGGTATTTTATAGTTTTTGATGTAATTTTGCAACCGCAAACGAGAAATAACAATATTTTCAATAGTACAATAACTTTAAAAGTAAAAAGATTATGAATGCAGCAAAAGTTGTAGAGGAACTGAAACAGAGATTTCCCAACGAGCCGGAGTACATCCAGGCCGTAAGTCAGGTACTTCCCACCATCGAGGAAGAGTACAACAAGCACCCCGAGTTTGAAAAGGCCAATCTGATTGAGCGCCTTTGCATCCCCGATCGTGTTTGTGAGTTCCGCATCACATGGGTTGACGACCAGGGTAAGGTACAGACCAACATGGGTTATCGTATCCAGCACAATAACGCCATTGGCCCGTACAAAGGAGGTCTCCGCTATCACAAGAGCGTAAACCTGGGTATCCTGAAGTTCCTGGCTTTCGAGCAGACCTTCAAGAACTCACTGACCACGCTGCCTATGGGTGGTGCTAAGGGTGGTTCAGACTTCTCGCCCCGTGGCAAGAGCGACGCTGAGGTGATGCGCTTCTGTCAGGCATTCATGAACGAACTGTATCGCGTCATCGGTCCTGATGAGGACGTTCCCGCTGGTGACATCGGCGTCGGTGGCCGTGAGGTTGGTTATTTGTTCGGACAGTACAAGAAGCTGACTCATCAGTTCCAGGGCGTGCTGACCGGTAAGGGTCTCTCATTCGGTGGTTCACTGATCCGTCCTGAGGCTACTGGTTACGGTTGCGTATACTTCTTGACTTCTATGCTGGCTACCCGCGGTATCGAGCTGAAGGGTAAGAAGGTGCTGATTTCCGGTTCTGGTAACGTGGCTCAGTATGCTACTGAGAAGTGCATCCAGCTGGGTGCCATCCCCATGACGCTGTCTGACTCTGACGGTTACATCTACGATCCAGACGGTATCACTCAGGAGAAGCTCGAGTATGTAAAGGAACTGAAGAATGTTGAGCGCGGACGTATCAAGGAGTATGCTGAAGAGTATCCCAATGCCAAGTATGTGGCTGGCGAGCGCCCCTGGCACGAGAAGGCCGACATCGCTCTGCCTTGCGCTACTCAGAACGAGATCAACGGCGAGCAGGCTCAGGCCCTGATTGACAATGGTGTGATTGCTGTTGCTGAGGGTGCCAACATGCCTTCACTGCCCGAGGCTATCAAGATTTTCCAAGATGCTAAGATTCTCTATGCTCCTGGTAAGGCTTCTAACGCTGGTGGTGTGTCAGTATCTGGTCTTGAGATGTCGCAGAACTCTGAGCGTCTGAGCTGGACCGCTAAGGAGGTTGACGACTATCTGAAGCGCATCATGAACGATATTCACGAAAACTGCGTGAAGTACGGTACGCAGGCTGATGGCTACATCAACTACGTGAAGGGTGCTAACGTTGCCGGCTTCATGAAGGTTGCCAATGCCATGATGGCTCAAGGCATCGTGTAAGCTCGACGAAGTCAAGGTGCACAAAGCCTTGAGGGTACTCAAGGCATTGTGTAAGCTAACGAATTCAATTTTATTATAAAAATGGGCTGACTTTTGGTCAGTCCATTTTTTTTTATTACTTTTGCAGGCACTAATAGTAAAATACGAAAATAATAAATAGTAAATAGTCAAACAGTAAATAGATGTTATGCTTACACTGAAGCTTATTACAGAAGAGACAGACCGCGTGATTCGCGGATTGGAAAAGAAGCACTTTCAGGGTGCCAAAGAGGCTATCGACCAGGTATTGGCCGTCGACAAGAAACGCCGTGAGGCCCAGCAGGAGCTGGACAAGAGCCTGAACGAGCAGAAGCAGTTGTCTGGTCAGATTGGCCGTCTGATGAAGGAAGGCAAGAAGGACGAGGCTGAGCAGGTAAAGGCTCAGGTGGCCCAGCTGAAGGAGAAGTCGAAGCTGATGGACGAGACGATGGCCAAGGCTCAGGAAGAGATGACCACGCTGCTCTGCCAGATTCCCAATATTCCCTACGACGAGGTACCCGAGGGCAAGGCCGCTGAGGACAACCACGTGGTGAAGTCGAACCTGAAGGAGTGTGGTCCTGACGACACCGTCGGCAACTGGGACGTGAACCCCTCGCTGGGCATTGCCAACCCCCTGCCCCACTGGGAACTGGCCAAGAAATACAACCTCATCGACTTCGACTTGGGCGTAAAGATCACAGGTGCTGGTTTCCCCGTGTATATCGGCAAGGGTGCCCGTCTGCAGCGTGCACTGATCAATTTCTTCCTTGCTGAAGCCAACAAGGCCGGCTATACGGAGATTATGCCTCCGACGGTAGTGAACGCTGCTTCTGGCTATGGTACGGGTCAGCTGCCTGACAAGGAAGGCCAAATGTATCATTGCGAGGTTGACGACTTCTATCTGATTCCTACCGCTGAAGTTCCTGTCACCAATATCTATCGCGACGTGATTCTCGACGAGAAGGATCTGCCCATCAAGAACTGTGCCTACACGGAGTGTTTCCGTCGCGAGGCTGGTAGCTATGGTAAAGACGTTCGCGGACTGAACCGCCTGCATGAGTTCTCGAAGATTGAGATTGTACGCATCGACAAACCCGAACATTCAAAGGAGAGCCACAAGGAGATGCTGGAACATGTAGAAGGCCTGCTGAAGAAGTTGGAGCTTCCCTATAGAATTCTGTTGCTATGCGGTGGCGATCAAAGCTTTACGAGTGCTATTTGCTACGATTTCGAGGTTTATTCTGAGGCTCAGGGACGCTGGCTTGAGGTATCGTCAGTATCGAATTTCGACACCTATCAGGCCAACCGTCTGAAGTGTCGCTTCCGTCCAGAAGGCAGCAAGAAGCCTGAACTCTGCCACACGCTGAACGGCTCTGCTCTCGCTCTCCCGCGCATCGTCGCTGCTCTGTTGGAGAACAACCAGACGGAGAACGGCATCAAGATTCCGGCTGCTTTGGTACCTTATACGGGCTTTGAGATCATTGACTAATTCGCAGGACAAAATATTTTTGTGACTTTTTTCTTTGATAATCAATAAAGTTTTTGTATCTTTGCAACAAATTACAAACAAACGTTGGATTATTATTAACCCAAAAAACTAACAATATGGACAAAAATCAAAAGTATGTCATCACGATTAATCGCGAATTAGGTAGCGGCGGTCGTACTGTTGGTAGAAAGTTGGCCGAGAAGCTGAGTGTTCCTTTCTACGACAAGGCACTTATCAACGAGCTGAAAGAAAAGTATCATCTGACTACCGGTGAAATTGAGAAGCTGAAAGCCAGCAAGACGAATTGGCTTCGCGAATTCATCAATGCCGCCATGTATATGGGCCAGGGCATGAACGAGATGTGGTACTACCAGCAAATGACTGGTCAGGGAGCAACTCTGCTGACCAGCGGTGAGATGTTTAAAGTTGAGAAGGAAATCCTGACTAACGTAGCCGCTGAGGAATCGTGCGTCGTAGCAGGACGTTCTGGTTTCCACGTATTTGCCGAGCACCCCAATCACCTGAGCATCCTCATTCAGGCTCCTCTGGAGCACCGCATCCAGCGCCTCATGACTAAGCAGAACCTGAGCCACGAGGAGGCTGAGAAGGTCATCAAGAAAGTGGACGAAATGCGCGAGACCTATGTCAAGAAGTATACTGGCACATCGCGTTACGACACTCGCAACTACGACCTCGTCTTCAACATGGAAGGAAAAACCGAGGATGAAATTGTCGAGCTGATACTTAAGTACATCGGATAGAACAAGAAATATCGCTAAGGACATCATTTCAAAATGCCAAATAAACCACGATTTATTTGGCATTTTTCTTATATTTTTGTACCTTTGCACACAAAATGTAAACCAAGCAATAGGATTATGAATAAAATCGTAAGAAAAGAGCAATTCTCAGAGAAGGTTTTTCTCTTTGAAATTGAGGCACCGCTGATTGCGAAGAGTCGTAAGGCTGGTAACTTCGTGATTGTGCGTGTCGACAAGAAAGGTGAACGCATGCCGCTGACCATCGCTGGTGCCGACATCGATCGTGGCACCATTACGCTGGTGGTCCAGATGGTAGGACTGTCATCAAAGAAACTCTGTGCCCTCGGCGAGGGTGACTTCGTAGCCGACGTGGTCGGTCCGCTGGGCAATCCTACGCGTATCGAGAAATACGGCACGGTGGTTTGTGCCGGTGGCGGACTCGGTGTGGCTCCCATGTTGCCTATCATCCAGGCACTGAAGGCTGCTGGCAACAGAGTCCTGAGCGTGATGGCAGGCCGTTCGAAGGATTTGATTATCCTCGAGGACAAGGTTCGTGAGAGTTCTGACGAGGTAATCATCATGACCGATGATGGTTCGTACGGCGAAAAGGGTGTAGTTACCGTTGGTATGGAGAAATTCTTCGAGCAGGAACATGTCGATAAGGTATTTGCTATTGGACCTCCCATCATGATGAAGTTCTCGAACCTCACCGCTCAGAAACATAACATCCCCTGCGAAGTTTCACTGAACACCATTATGGTCGATGGTACTGGTATGTGTGGTGCTTGCCGACTGACAATTGGCAGTAAGACGAAGTTCGTCTGCATCGATGGCCCTGAGTTCGACGGCGCACTCGTTGATTGGGACGAGATGTTCAAGCGCATGGGCACCTTCAAGCGCGAAGAGCAGGAAGAGCTGGCTCATTACGAGGAGCACCTGACCAACGGTAGTATGCTCGACGGATCTGCCGTCGAGAAAACCACCGACATTGTCATGGATGACGATCCGACCAACGACACCATAGACATTCTGACCGATCGCGACGCTGAATGGCGTAAGGAACTGCGTGCTTCGATGAAACCGAAGGAGCGCACCCAGATTGAACGTGTCATCATGCCTGAACTCGACCCCGTCTATCGTGCTACCACTCGTACTGAGGAGGTAAACATTGGTCTGACCAAGGAGATGGCTATGACCGAGGCCAAGCGTTGTCTCGACTGCGCTAAACCTACATGTGTAGAGGGTTGTCCTGTGAATATCAATATCCCATCGTTCATCAAGAACATCGAGCGTGGCCAGTTCCTGGCTGCTGCGAAGGTGCTGAAGAACACCTCTGCCCTCCCCGCTGTTTGTGGCCGTGTCTGTCCTCAGGAAAAACAATGCGAGAGCAAGTGTATCCACCTGAAGATGAACGAGCCCGCTGTGGCTATCGGCTATCTGGAGCGTTTTGCTGCAGACTTCGAGCGTGAGAGCGGAAACATCTCTCTGCCTGAGATTGCACCTGCCAACAGCATTAAGATTGCCGTCGTGGGTTCTGGTCCTGCTGGACTGAGCTTCGCCGGCGACATGGTGAAGAAGGGCTACGATGTTTACGTCTTCGAGGCTCTGCACGAGATTGGTGGTGTGCTGAAGTATGGCATCCCCGAGTTCCGTCTGCCCAACAAGATTGTCGACGTCGAAATCGAGAACCTCGCCAAGATGGGCGTTCACTTCCAGACCGACGTTATCGTAGGCAAGACCATCAGCGTTGAGCAGCTTGAGGCTCAAGGCTTTAAGGGCATCTTCGTAGGTTCTGGCGCTGGTCTGCCAAACTTCATGAATATCCCTGGCGAGAACTCTATAAACATCATGTCAAGTAACGAGTATCTTACTCGTGTGAACCTGATGGATGCTGCCAATCCGACAACCGACACTCCGTTGAATCCCGCCAAGAGCGTGCTCGTAGTGGGTGGTGGTAACACAGCTATGGACTCTTGTCGTACAGCCAAGCGTCTAGGTGCTGATGTAACGTTGGTTTATCGCCGTTCAGAGGTTGAGATGCCAGCTCGTCTCGAGGAGGTTAAGCACGCCAAGGAGGAAGGTATCAACTTCCTGACGCTCCACAATCCCATCGAATACATTGCCGACGAGCAGGGTGCCGTTAAGCAGGCCGTGCTGCAAGTGATGGAGCTGGGCGAGCCCGATGCATCAGGGCGTCGCAGTCCTGTCCCCGTTGAGGGTAAGACCGTGACACTCGATGTCGATCAGGTCATTGTGGCCGTTGGCGTATCACCCAACCCGTTGGTGCCGAAGTCTATCGAGGGCCTGGAACTTGGTCGCAAAAACACGATTGTCGTCTCTGAGGAGATGCAGTCATCTCGCAGCGAAATCTTCGCCGGTGGTGATATCGTGCGTGGTGGTGCAACGGTGATTCTTGCCATGGGTGACGGTCGTCGTGCTGCACAAAACATGGACGAATTCCTGAAGAAAAAGTAAAAAAGTAAAAAGGTAAAAAAGTAAACGTGAACGGACTTTATACCATCATATTGCTCATACTAAGCAACGTCTTCATGACGCTGGCTTGGTATGGGCATTTAAAGTTACAGGAGAACGGCGTGTCGAACCACTGGCCGCTGATAGGTGTCATTGCCTTCTCATGGGGCATTGCCTTCTTTGAGTATTGTTGCCAGGTTCCCGCCAACCGATTGGGGTTTGTCGAAAACGGCGGACCCTTCAACCTCATTCAGCTGAAGGTTATTCAGGAATGTATCTCGCTGGCTGTCTTCTGCATCATTGCCAACATCATGTTCCAAGGCACTCATCTGCATTGGAACCACATCCTGGCCTTCTTCCTCATTATCTGCGCTGTCTATCTGGTGTTTATGGAGAACTAAATGACACTCGACGAACGGCTTTGGAAACAATTTAACAAAGCGCTAGGACAATATCAGCTCATCGACGAGGACGACAAAATCCTCGTCGGTTTGTCTGGTGGCAAGGACTCGCTCTGTTTGCTCGAGTTTCTCGCCCGCCGCTCCAAAATCCATGTCCCCCACTTTACCGTCGAGGCACTGCATGTCCGCATGATTAATATTCATTACGAAACGGACACCACCTACCTTCAGTCGTTCTGCGACCACCTCGGCGTCCCCCTCCACATCGTCACCACCTCGTTTACCACAACTCCCGACGGATTTCCGTCGGGCAGCAAAAAGCCCGCCTGTTTCCTTTGTTCGTGGCAACGAAGAAAACAACTCTTCAACCTTGCACAAGAACTGGGCTGCGCCAAGATTGCCCTAGGGCACCATCAGGACGACATTATCCACACGGCCCTCATGAATCTCACCTTCCAAGGACATTTTGCCACCATGCCTGCCAAGCTGCGCATGCGAAAGATGCCACTTACCATCATCCGGCCACTCTGCCTCTGCCAGGAAGACGACATCCGCGCCTACGCCGAGCAGCAAGGCTATGAAAAACAACTAAAGCAATGCCCTTACGAGAAGGACACCAACCGCACAACAGCGTCCGAATTGTTTGAACATTTCCAACGGCTTAACCCCGAGGCACGATACAGTATCTGGCGGGCCCTGGAAGCCGACAACAAGCTCGTAGAGTATTAAATATCTTTAATTGTATTGTATCAAAGATACAAAATCCATTACTTTTTCGTATCTTTGCCTAATGATGAAGACGCGTTGCCTGTTCATATCGTTCCTCATGCTCCTTACGCTATCAGCTACGGCCCAGAAGCGCAGGGCTCCTAAGCCTAAACTCACGCCAGAACAGATAGAGCACCAAGCCAAGCTGGAGCGAATGACGGAAAAAACACAGCGCATCCTTTTTGTCGACAGCGTGGTGGTTCCCAAGCAGCAGTTCCTTGCCTCCTATTTCCTTTCACCCGAAGTGGGACAAGTTGCTCGCTATCAGGACATTTTCCAAACCCAGCAGCAACCCGATGCCTACGTTCACGTCAATGAATTGGGATCGCGCTGCTATCTCTCACTGGCACCGACGGACACCACCATGCAACTCTACATGAGTGAGAACATCAACAATCGTTGGTCGCGTCCGCAACTGCTGAAAGGCATCAACGACGACAACCAGTTCCATCGCATCAACTATCCTTTCATGATGGGTGACGGACAGACATTCTACTTCGCAGCAGAAGGCAGCGACGGACTGGGCGGCTACGACATTTATGTGACACGATACGATGCAGAGGACAACCAGTTCCTGCACCCTGTCAATATCGGTATGCCCTTCAATAGCGAGGCCAACGACTATCTCTACATCATCGACGAGTACAGCAATCTGGGTTGGTTTGCCACCGACCGCAACCAGCCGGCTGACTCCGTGTGCGTCTACCTTTTCCTGCCTCCAGCAAGCCGACAGACCTACAGCGCCTCGGCCTTAAGTCCTGAGGAAATAGCTCCCTACGCCCGCATCGACCGCATTGCCGACACATGGACCGACGAAACGGCCCGTCAGCAAGCGCTGGCGCGACTACAAGATGTCACCCGCCGCCAGCATCAGAAACCCGTTGACCACGAGTTCACCTTCGTCATCAACGACGAGCTCACCTACACGAGGTTGGTCGACTTCCGCGACCCGGGCAGTAAGCGACTGTTCCAGGAACTTCAGAGTTTGCGTCAGCGCCACCAGCGTCTCCAGGAAGCCCTCGACAAGGCCCGCGACTACTACGCACAGGCTGCCAAGGGCGAACGCGACGAGCTGCGTTCCGAGATACTCACCAGCGAACGGACCGAACAACAGCTGCGACGCCAAATTCATGATACAGAGAAAACAATTCGTAATAACGAAATCATATTTCTAACTAAAAACTAGTAATACTATGGCAAAAAGAACATTCCCCGAGTCCGAACTCATCATCAATGGTGACGGCTCATGTTTCCACCTCCACCTGAAGCCTGAATTCCTGGCTGACAAGGTTATTCTCGTCGGCGATCCCGCCCGTGTCAACACCGTTGCCGCCCACTTCGACAGCATCGAGCACGAAGTGTCGAGCCGCGAGTTCCACACCATTACCGGCATGTACAAGGGCAAGCGCATCACCTGCCAGTCGCACGGCATTGGCTGCGACAACATCGACATCGTGGTCAACGAACTCGACACACTGGCCAATATTGACTACAACACCCGCGAAGAGAAAGAGGAACACCGCACGCTGACGATGGTACGCATCGGCACCTGCGGAGGCTTGCAGCCCTTCACACCCACAGGTTCGTTCATTGCCTCCGTCAAGAGCATCGGTTTCGACGGACTGCTCAACTACTATGCCGGCCGCAATGTGGTCTGCGACATTCCCATGGAGAAAGCCTTCAGGGAGCACATGCAGTGGGACCCCATCAAGGGTGCGCCCTATGTGGCCGTTGCCGATGCCGATCTAATCAATCAGATAGCTGCCGACGACATGGTCAAGGGTTACACCGTTGCCTGTGGCGGCTTCTATGGTCCTCAGGGCCGTCAGCTGCGTGCCGACATTGCCGATCCTGAACAGAACAAGAAGATCGAGTCGTTCGAGTATGAGGGCATGAAGATCTGTAACTTCGAAATGGAGTCTTCGGCTTTGGCTGGTCTTGCATCTCTGCTGGGTCACCGCGCCATGACCTGCTGCATGGTCATCGCCAACCGCTATGCCCAGAAGATGAACACCGACTACAAGAACTCTATCGACACCATCATCCAAAAAGTGCTCGACCGCATCTAAATGAACGGAACAATTTGTGCATTAGCAACTGCTCCCGGCGGAGCGTTAGGCATTATAAGAATCTCAGGCCCTCAGGCGCTTGAGATTCTTTCCAGTATATTCACCAAGGACCTAACGACCGCCCTGCCCAACACCATCCACTACGGACACATCGTGTCCACTGTGTCCGCTGGTTTTCCAGCGGGTCACGAAGTCATCGACGAAGCCCTCGTTTCCGTCTTCCGCGCTCCCCACAGTTACACCGGTGAAGACAGCGCAGAAATCTCGTGCCACGGTTCTCGCTATATTTTGAACAAGGTGCTGGAATTGCTGGTCGAGAATGGCTGCCGCATGGCTGAACCCGGCGAATACACCATGCGCGCCTACCTCAACGGCAAGATGGACCTCTCGCAGGCCGAAGCCGTCGCCGACCTCATCGCATCCAACAACCAAGCCACCCACCAGATAGCGATGAGCCAACTGCGTGGTCATTTCTCGTCCCGCCTCGCTCAACTGCGCGAACAGTTGCTCAAGCTCACGTCACTCCTCGAACTTGAACTCGATTTCTCCGACCACGAAGACCTTGAATTTGCCAATCGCACAGAGCTGCAGGAACTGACAAAAACTATTGACAAACAAATCACTACTCTCGCCCATTCCTTCGAGGCTGGGCAAGCCATCAAACAAGGTATCCCTGTGGCCATTGTCGGCAAGACCAACGTGGGAAAATCAACCCTACTGAACCGACTGTTAAAGGATGATCGCGCCATTGTCTCCAACGTTCACGGAACCACGCGCGACACCATCGAGGACACCATCGATCTGCAAGGCGTCACCTTCCGTTTTATCGACACCGCAGGCATCCGACAGACTTCCGATCATGTCGAGCAGATAGGCATCGAGCGCACTTTTGCAGCTATCGACAAAGCCACCATCGTCTTATGGATAGTCGACGAGGAACCCTCGCAAGAAGAATTCAATAAAATAAAAGAACTTACTGATAATAAAAAACTTATCATTGTAAGAAACAAAATAGACAAAACAGAAAACGCCCCGTTTACAATAGTTAAAATTCCTTTCATCGAGATTTCAGCCAAGCATGGCACCCACCTTGCTGACTTAGAGCAGGCCATCTACGATTCTGCAGACCTCTCCTTCCTCAGTTCCGCTGACATCATCGTCACCAACGCCCGTCACTACGAAGCCCTCACACGCGCACGCAGTCACTTGCAGCGCATCCTCGACGGCCTTGACAAACAAATCAGCGGAGACCTTCTTTCAGAAGACCTCCGCCTCACCATCGATACCCTCGCCGAAATCACCGGCGGTCAGATAACCCCTAACGAAGTATTAGGAAATATCTTTAAAAATTTCTGCGTGGGCAAATAACTGATTATCAGTAACTTAGAACAATTTAGATAAACTATCACTAAAGCTCTCGTTTTGAGGGCTTTTTCTGTGTTAACAACTCCTAATTGCTCTTTGTTATTCCAAGTTATTTTGGCGCAGTGGGGCTCATATTGTATTAGTAGAAAGGAATGATTATCATACTTTTTATAATGATTAAGCAAAAATGATATCTATGACATCAATAGGAACTTTCGTGCACGCCTTTGACGGCACGGCCGCTGGGGTCGTTCATGCCTTTGAAGGCGGCATCCCATTCGAGTGCGATGGCGGTACTACAGGCCACGGAGGCTTCGGAGGGGACACTACGAGCAGCAGAGTCGCTGGGGAAATGCTCGGCGAAGATGCTGCGGTAGTAGTATTCCTCTTTGTTCTTTGGCGGGTTGATGGGGAAACGTTCGGCAGCGTGGGCCATCTGTTCATCAGACACAGCCTCTGAGGTGATTTGTTTCAGCGTGTCAATCCATGAGTAGCCTACGCCATCGCTGAACTGCTCTTTCTGTCGCCAGGCGACTTCGGCGGGCAGCATGTCGGCAAAGGCCTCGCGGACAATCTTCTTCTCCATCGTTGTGCCTGGACACATCTTGGTCTCGGGATTAGTACGCATGGCGACATCCAAAAAGTCCTTGTCGAGGAAAGGCACACGGCCCTCTACACCCCAAGCCGACAGGCTTTTATTGGCGCGCAGACAGTCGTAGAGATAGAGTTTGCCTAATTTGCGGACGGTTTCTTCGTGGAAGGCCTGAGCAGAAGGGGCTTTGTGGAAATAGAGGTAACCTCCAAAAATCTCGTCGGCACCCTCACCGCTGAGCACCATCTTGATGCCCATCGACTTAATGACTCGCGCCAACAAGTACATTGGCGTAGAGGCACGGACAGTAGTGACATCGTAGGTTTCAATGAAGTAGATGACGTCGCGGATGGCATCCAAACCTTCTTGGATAGTGTAGTTAATCTCATGGTGAACAGTACCGATATGGTCTGCCACCATCTTGGCCTTAGCCAAATCGGGAGCACCCTTCAGACCGACGGCAAAGGAGTGCAGACGGGGCCAATAAGCCTTGGTCTTCGAATCGTCCTCGATGCGGTGCTCTGAGAACTTCTCAGCAATGGCAGAGATGACAGATGAATCGAGACCGCCCGAGAGCAATACGCCGTAGGGCACATCAGACATCAGCTGACGCTTGACGGCAGCGGTCAGCGCATCGTGGATGGCGGAGACTGAAGCCGAATTGTCTTTCACGGTTTCATAGTCAAACCAGTCGCGCTGATAATAGCGTTTAATGCCTGGCTCCTTGCTCCAATAATAGTGTCCAGGCAGGAAGGGTTCATAGTGCTCACATTGTCCTTCGAGGGCTTTCAGCTCTGAGGCGACATACACGGTGCCGTCGCTATCATAGCCTATATAAAGAGGTATCACGCCAATGGGATCGCGAGCTATCAGGAACTCATCACGTTCCTCGTCGTAGAGGGCGAAGGCAAAGATGCCGTTCAACTTTTCCAACATGTTGCAAATCTGCTCATGAGTGTAACTACTCCCCTCGCCCTTTGGAGAGGGGTTGGGGGTGAGGCTTCTGTAGAGTGCCAGGACCACCTCACAGTCGCTGCCCGTCTGAAACTCATAGCGTCCTGCATAACGACGACGAATCTCCTGATGGTTATAGATCTCGCCGTTCACAGCCAACACCTGCTTACAATCTGGTGAATAAAGCGGTTGTCCGCCACTCTCTGGGTCAACGATACTCAGTCGTTCGTGGGCAAGGATGGCGCTGCCGCCACAATAAATTCCACTCCAGTCAGGTCCGCGATGACGGATTTTCTGACTCATTTTCAATGCTTTCTGACGAAGAGCCTGTGTCTGCTCTTTAACGTTCAATATTGCTACGATTCCACACATAATATTCTAATTGATAATTGACAATGGATAATTATAAATACGAGAGGTAAAGATAATTCGTTTGGGCAGGATATTCTGCCGCGAGGGTGTCTATTTGGTTGACAGTGGGGACAATGCCGAGGGTCTTGCGCCACTTGCGTACAGTAAGGCCGGCCAGTTCCATCTTCATGCGATTCTCCAAGCCTATGGCACGGCCTATCTGGAAGTCGGAGAAACCGTAAATCTTGGCGGCTCGCAACAGCGGGAAGATTTCCGGCGACCTCAGATACTCCATGAATTCGCTGGGTTCCATATACTCCGACACCTCGGAAAGCAGAGCGTTCTCCTTCAGCTGCTGGTCAATGTCAACGATGTGCTTCAACTTCTGCAAGAACCAGCGGTCAATCATCGTCAACTGATGAATCTGCTCAACGGTATAGCCAATCTTCAATGCTTTCGATACGACGAAGATACGCATATCCGTCGGCTCATGCAGAGACTTTTCGATATCAGGAATCTTGATTTCATGATTCTCCACAAACCCATGCATGCCCTGTCCAATCATACGCAATCCCTTTTGTAGTGCCTCCTCGAAGGTTCGTCCGATGGCCATCACCTCGCCCACGCTCTTCATCGACGAGCCAAGTTCACGCTTCACGCCGTGGAACTTCGTCAGATCCCAGCGCGGAATCTTGACTACTACATAGTCGAGGGCAGGCTCGAAGAAGGCCGATGTCGTCTTGGTGACGCTGTTCTTCAGGTCGAAGAGTCCGTAGCCGAGACCAAGCTTTGCGGCAACAAAAGCCAATGGATAGCCAGTCGCCTTCGATGCCAATGCCGACGAGCGCGACAGACGGGCGTTGACCTCGATGACGCGATAGTCCTCGCTATTGGGGTCGAGCGCATATTGCACGTTACACTCGCCCACGATGCCGATATGCCGGATAATCTTGATGGCCAGTGCACGGAGCTTGTGATACTCGCTATTCGAGAGCGTCTGACTCGGTGCCACGACGATACTTTCACCCGTATGGATGCCCAGCGGGTCGAAGTTCTCCATGTTGCACACCGTGATGCAGTTGTCGAAGCGGTCGCGCACCACCTCGTACTCTATCTCCTTCCAACCCTTCAGCGATTTCTCCACCAGCACCTGCGGCGAGAACGAGAACGCTTCTTCGGCCTGTGCCAGCAACTGCTCATCGTTGTCGCAGAAACCGCTGCCGAGTCCGCCAAGGGCGTAGGCGGCACGTAATATAACGGGAAAGCCCAGCTCGTGTGCCGCCTTTTGCACTTCTTCGACCGTCAAGCACGCCTCGCTCTTGATAGTCTTCACGCCAATCTCGTCGAGTCGCTTCACAAACAGGTCGCGGTCTTCCGTGTCGATAATGGCCTGCACGGGCGTACCCAGCACCTCGACGCCGTATTTCTCCAAGATACCCTTTTCGTAGAGTACCACGCCACAGTTCAAGGCCGTCTGTCCACCGAACGACAAGAGAATACCGTCAGGACGCTCCTTTTCGATGACACGCTCCACAAACTCTGGTGTAACGGGTTGGAAATAGACCGTATCCGCCACATCCTTTGATGTCTGTACCGTCGCGATGTTGGGATTGATAAGCACCGAGTGAATGCCCTCTTCCTTCAGTGCTTTCAGTGCCTGTGCACCCGAGTAGTCAAACTCACCCGCCTGACCTATCTTCAATGCTCCTGAACCCAGAAGCAAGACCTTTTTGATCTCTTTCCTATCCATCATCCTAACATTTTTACAAATTCATCAAACATCCATTCCGTATCCGTTGGACCGCTACATGCCTCTGGATGGAACTGTGACGACATCCAGGGATTCGACTTGTGGCGGATACCCTCGTTCGAGCCGTCGTTCATGTTCACGAAGAGTGGTTCCCAATCCAAAGGCAGCGTTGAGTCATCCACAGCATAGCCGTGATTCTGGCTCGTGATGTAGCAATGGTTTGTGTTCACCTCACGCACCGGTTGGTTGTGCGAGCGATGACCGTATTTCAGTTTGTATGTCTTCGCTCCTGCCGCACGAGCCAGCAGTTGGTTGCCGAGACAGATGCCCATGCACGGCTTCACCTCTTTATTATTCAGGAACGTTCGGATGTGTTCCACCGTCTTGCCGCATTGCTCCGGGTCGCCAGGACCATTGGCCAAGAAAAGACCGTCGAACTCCAACTGGTTGAAGTTGTAATCCCAAGGCACACGAATCACCTCAACACCCCGTCTAATCAGACAACGGATGATGTTCGCCTTTACGCCACAATCCACAAGCGCCACCTTTTTATCAGCTCCCTCATTATAACGGATAATATCTTTGCAACTTACCTTCTCCACCCAGTTTACTGAACCGTAGTCTTGTTCCGTTTGCTGCGGTTCCGTCGCAAGCCCTTCAATCATAATGCGTCCCATCATCACGCCATGCTCGCGAAGCACCTTCGTCAGTCTTCGCGTATCAATCCCCGTTATTCCAGGAACCTTTTCGCGCTTCAGCCATGCAGCCAGCGACTCCTTCGCATTCCAATGCGAAAACTGTTCGCTATAATCGGCCACAACGATTGCTTTCGGATGGATGCGCTCACTCTCCATAAATAGCGGGAGTCCATCCTCGCCGATGCCCGTATCAGGTACACCGTAGTTGCCTATCAGCGGAAATGTCGTCACCAGTATCTGTCCTGCATAGCTGGGGTCTGTCAGACTCTCAGGATAACCTGTCATGGCGGTGTTAAAAACCACCTCGCCCGCAGTATCACCGTCATATCCGAACGACCAACCGCAGAATACCGTGCCGTCGCTGAGTATTAATTTTGCTTCTTTTTTCATCATTTATTGTTTTTGAATTCTTGGAGCAGCGAGCGTCTACATGCTTGCATGATTGACCGAGTCGTGACAAGAATCAACGTTGTTAAGTTTGCTGTCAATATAGTTCACGAATGCCTGATTGACGAGTCGTGTGCCGCCAGGCGTGGGATAGTGGCCGGTGAAGTACCAGTCGCCAGGATGGTTGGGACAAGCCTCATGCAGTCCCTCAATGCTTTGGAACACCAGTTCGATGGGTGCCTGCATATCTTTTGGGCGCAACATTTCCACGATTTTCTCGTTGATTTCCTCGACGGTAAAGGGCTCGTAGAGCGCACGAACGTAGTTTTCATTGAACATTGAACACTGAACATTGAACATTGGCTGCGCACTGGAATGGTCAATGGTCAATGGTGAATGGTCAATGGTCAATGGTGAATGGTCAATGGCTTTCTTGCAGGCCAGATAAGTGTCGCTCACCAGCTGCCACATGCCGCGCTCCTCGATAAGGGCCATCGTGGCACGGAAGGCGCAGAACTCCTCCAGACGGGGCATGTCGATGCCGTAATAGTCGGGGTAGCGGATCTGAGGCGAACTCGACACCATCACAATCTTCTTGGGATGCAGACGGTCGAGAATCTTGAAGATGCTCTCGCGCAGCGTCGTGCCGCGGACAATCGAGTCGTCGATAATCACCAGATTGTCTTCATAGGGGCGCAACGAACCATAACTGATGTCATAGACGTGAGCCGCCAGATCGTTGCGCTCTGTGTTGGCAGAGATAAACGTGCGCAGCTTGATGTCCTTCCATACCACTTTTTCCGTCCGCACCTCTCCGTGTAGCTTACGGAAACCGTCGGTCATGCCGTAGAAGGCCACCTCGGCGGTATTGGGGATATACGAAAAGACCGTGTTCTCTACGTCGCCATCAATGACTTTCAGGATGGCGGGCGTCAGCTGTTCACCAAGGCGTTTGCGCTCCTGATAGATATCGCGGTCGGAACCTCGGCTGAAGTAGATGCGCTCAAACGAGCATGCACTCAACTTCTGTGCAGGCATAATCTGCTCCAAGTGGCTCTCGCCATTGCGACGTACAATGAGTGCCTCACCAGGCTTCAGCTCGTGGATATCCTCGCATGGCAGGTCGAAGGTAGTCTGCAGCACGGGGCGTTCGCTGGCAAGGGCGATAATCTCGTCGTCGCGATAGTAGAACGCTGGACGGATGCCCCAAGGATCGCGCACGCTGAACATTTCACCGCTACCCGTCAGTCCGCACATCACATAGCCGCCGTCGTAGTGCTCCATCGTCTTCCGCAGCACGTTGGCCATCTCCACATGATCGTCGATGTATCGCGTGATGTCGAGTCCTTCAAGTCCCTTCGCCTTGGCTTCCTCAAACAGCCGTTCCACCTCACGATCCAGACGGTGGCCCATCAGTTCTAGCGTGATGTATGAGTCGCCATAGATACGCGGCGACTGCCCTTGCGACGTCAGAAACTGAAACACCTCGTCGATGTTGGTCATGTTGAAGTTGCCGCACAGACAGAGATTCTTGGCGCGCCAGTTGTTGCGACGCAGGAAGGGATGCACAAACGTCAGCCCGCTTTTGCCTGTCGTCGAATAGCGCAGATGCCCCATCAGCAGTTCTCCAGACATCTCTTGCGTGACACGGCTGAAAATCTCCGTAATGGCATCCTTGCCCTCGGCCTTTTCGCGAAACATATATTCCGTGCCAGGCTCATTGTTCAGACTGACGGATGCGATACCAGCACCCTCCTGACCGCGGTTGTGCTGCTTCTCCATCATCAGGTAGAGCTTGTTGAATCCGTAGGCCCACGTGCCGTACTTCTGGGCATAATAGTCCAGCGGCTTCAACAGGCGGATCATCGCCACACCACATTCATGTTTTAATTGTTCCACCATATCAATTTACGATTTGACAATTTACCATTTACTATTTATTTGACAAGTGGACTATTTAGCTATTTGCGCACTCCTTTACGAAACTCATGAACAGCGGATGTGGATGCAGTACCGTTGACGAGTATTCAGGGTGGAACTGCGTGCCGATATACCAGCGCTTCTCTGGTATCTCGACGATTTCCACGAGGTTTGCAGCAGGATTGATACCCACGCACTTCATACCTTTTGCCTCGTATTCCTCTTTATAAGCGTTGTTGAACTCATAGCGGTGACGATGTCTCTCACTAATCAGCGTCTCTTTATCGTAGGCCTCGTAAACCCGACTGCCTTTCTGTAGTTCACATTCGTAAGCACCTAGTCGCATCGTACCGCCCATCTGCGTGATGCTCTTCTGCTCCTCCATGATGTCGATGACGTTGTGTGGTGTCTGCTCGTCCATCTCGCGACTGTTGGCATCCTTGTAGCCCAGCACATTGCGGGCAAACTCAATCACCATCATCTGCATACCCAGACAGATGCCGAAGGTGGGGATATCGTTGGTGCGCGTGTATTCTGCCGCGATAATCTTCCCCTCGATACCTCGCTGTCCGAAACCTGGACAGATGATGATACCTGTCATGCCGTCGAGTTTCTCTGAGACGTTCTCACTCGTAATCTCTTCGCTGTTGATAAAGTGCAGCCGTGCCTTCACGTCGTTGTAGATGCCAGCCAGATTCAGACTCTCGCGAATGCTCTTGTAGGCATCCTGCAGGTCGTACTTACCCACCAGTCCGATGTGTACCTCGCGCTTGGCGTTGCGCTGTTTGTCGAGGAAGTCGTGCCAGGGTTTCATGGCTGGTGTCTCGCCAACAGGTATTCCTATCTTCCGCATGATGGCAGCGTCCAGCCCCTGCTTCTGCATATTCACCGGCACCTCGTAGATGCTCGGCATATCTTCGCTCTGTACCACGCACTCAAGGTCCACATTACAGAAAGACGCCACCTTCATGCGCACATGGTCGTCGAGGTGGCGTTCCGTCCTGAGGACGAGGATATCCGGCTGAATACCCATCCCTTGCAGTTCCTTTACAGAGTGTTGCGTCGGCTTCGTCTTCAGTTCATCGGCAGCTTTCAGATAAGGTACGTAAGTCAGATGTACGCACACCGCATCACGTCCCAATTGCCATCGCAACTGTCGGATGGCCTCCATAAACGGTGCACTCTCTATGTCGCCGATGGTACCGCCCACCTCGGTGATCACGAAGTCGAGCCCCTCGTCCAGACCCTCGCGGAGCATCCTCCGTTTTATCTCGTCCGTAATATGCGGCACCACCTGAATCGTCTTGCCCAGATAGTCGCCGTGCCGCTCGCGGTCTATCACCGTCTTGTAGATGCGCCCCGTCGTAATCGAGTTGTTGCGCGTGGTGTGTATGCCCGTAAACCGTTCGTAATGTCCCAGGTCGAGGTCGGTCTCGAAACCATCCTCCGTCACGTAGCACTCGCCGTGCTCATAGGGGTTCAGCGTCCCCGGGTCGATGTTGATGTACGGATCGAATTTCTGAATCGTGACCTTAAAGCCACGTGCCTGCAGCAGTTTACCGATGCTGGCGGAGATGATGCCCTTGCCAAGCGAGGAAACCACACCGCCAGTTACGAAAATGTACTTTGTATTCATTCTATGTTGTTTTGAAGTTTGCATTCTAAAATCTTGATTGCGGTAGCAAATTTTTCACTTTTCACTCTTCACTTTTCACTTTCTGTCTGATGTGTTCCTCATACTCCGCCAACTCGCGCTCTCCGATGTGCGCCAGTCCGTAGTGCTCATCGTGCTGCGAGAAGTCGAGTCCCACCTTTTCGCTGTATTCCGACACACGCATGGGGATGAGGCTGTCGATGAGTTTGTAGCCCGCCCAACTCATGGCGAAGGTATAGGCGAACACGATGACGATGGCCAGCAGATGGTAGAGGAAAATCACAAAACCGTCCCACGTGCCGGCGATGAGGCCCTCCTGGATAAAGATACCCGTCAGCACCGTGCCGAAGATACCGCCTGTGCCGTGCGTAGGGAACACGTCGAGGGCATCGTCGATGCTGGTGTGCGAACGCCAATAGACGGCGACGTTACAGATCAGCGTGATGACGAAAGCGATAAAGATGCTCTGTCCCACGGTGACGTAACCTGCCGACGGTGTGATGGCCACCAGACCGACCACACAACCCACGGCAGCACCCATCGCCGACGGTTTACGACCACGCAGACAGTCGAAGAATATCCACGTCATCATGGCCGTTGCCGAGGCCGTATTCGTGTTCAGAAACGCCTTGATGGCCTGTCCGTCGGCATGCAGCGAAGAACCCGCATTGAAGCCGAACCAACCCAGCCACAGCATGGCGGCTCCCAGAAGCACAAAGGGGATGTTGGCCGGTTCGCTTTTACGGGTCTCCGCCTTGCGTCTGCCTAAGTAGATAGCACCCGCCAGCGCAGCCACACCGCTCGATGCATGCACCACGATGCCGCCGGCAAAGTCGATAACGCCCCATTTCATAAAGAGTCCCTCAGGATGCCACGTCATGTGGGCCAGCGGACAGTAGATGACGAAGAAGAAGAACATCATGAAGAACATATAGGCCGAAAACCTCACGCGCTCGGCAAACGAACCCGTAATCAGCGACGGTGTGATGATGGCGAACTTCATCTGGAACAACGCAAACAGCGCCAGCGGTATCGTGGCTCCGCCCAGCACGTTGCCTGCCGGTGTGGTGTACACCTCTGCCCCCACGTTCTGGAACATCAGGAACGTCAGCGGATTGCCTATCACCCCGCCGATGTCGTCGCCAAAGCACAGCGAGAAGCCGATTACCACCCATAGCACCGAGATCAGTCCCATGGCGATAAACGACTGCAACATCGTCGATATCACGTTCTTCGCCCCCACCATGCCGCCATAGAAGAACGACAGTCCGGGCGTCATCATCAGCACAAAAATTGTGGCGGTAATCAGCCAGGCCACATCAGCCGCAGAGATTACTGACCAGTCACATTCAAACGTAGGCTCCCCCACGCAAAGCCCCGCAACGGCTATCAGCGTCATCGCCGTCATCAGGATTATCCAACGTTTCTTAATCTTCATACCTTTTTTACCTATTAAATAATATATTACACTTTGCTATTTCAAGGTGCAAAGGTATAATAATTTGATAGTTATGCAAAGTAAATGCTTCCGTTTTGATTGTTAAAAGCGTGTACAAATATCAAAATGTAAAGCATAAACGAATAAAAATGTCGTTTTGCTAACATTATGCTTAAAAAATGATACAATTTGTTACAAAGTGATAGTTGTTGTATAATTGGATAATAAAAATGTAAGTCATTTCTTGCGTATTTAAACATTTTGATTTACCTTTGCAACCGAAAAGAAACAAAAGGAAAGTAAAAGTAAGGATAATATGACAAAATGTAAACTTCAAACACCAGAAAGGTTACAAAAAGAAGCACATTCGCAGCAAGGGCTTTACCAGAGCCAGTACGAGCATGATGCTTGCGGCGTGGGAATGGTAGTGAACATCCACGGCGGTAAGAGTCACGAACTGGTGGATAATGCGCTGAGGGTGCTGGAAAACATGGAACATCGCGGTGCCGAGACGCGCGACAAGACTGGCGACGGAGCCGGTATCATGGTACAGATTCCGCACGAGTTTATTCTGTTGCAGGGTATCCCCGTGCCCGAGAAAGGAAAGTATGGTACAGGTCTGGTTTTCCTGCCGAAGGATGCCCAGGCGCAGCAGGAGATTCTTAGCGTGATGATTGAGGAGATTGAGCGCGAGGGACTGCAACTGATGCACCTGAGGGCTGTGCCTACAAATCCTGAGGTGCTGGGTGCTGCAGCTCGTGAAGTGGAGCCTGACATCAAGCAGATTTTCGTGACTGGAATCTCTGACGAACAGGTTCCCGTGTTCGAGCGTATATTATATAAGGTTCGTAAAAGGATTGAAAACCGCGTGGACAACGAGGACTTTTATATTTGCTCGCTGTCGAACAAGAATATCATCTACAAGGGTATGCTGACCAGTGGACAGCTGCGTCGCTATTTCCCTGATTTGAGCAACGATTACTTTACCAGCGGATTGGCATTGGTACACTCCCGTTTCAGCACTAACACATTCCCCAAATGGAAGTTGGCCCAGCCTTTCCGTCTGCTGGCCCACAACGGAGAAATAAATACCATTCGTGGTAACCGCGGTTGGATGAAGGCTCGCGAGAGCGTGCTGAGCAGTGAGGCGTTGGGCGCCATCAAGGACCTGCGTCCCATCGTGCAGGAGGGTATGAGCGACTCGGCTTCGCTGGACAACGTCTTTGAGTTCCTGATGTTGAGCGGACTCTCATTGCCACAGGCGATGGCCATTTTGGTGCCTGAGAGCTTTAACGACAAGAACCCCATCTCGGAAGACCTGAAGGCGTTCTACGAGTATCACTCCATCTTGATGGAACCATGGGACGGTCCTGCAGCCCTGCTGTTTAGCGATGGTCGCTACGCAGGTGGAATGCTCGACAGAAACGGACTGCGCCCCAGTCGCTACACCATTACCAAGCAGGGTATGATGGTGGTAGCCAGCGAGGTTGGCGTGATGGACTTTGAGCCAGGCGATGTGGTATCGAAAGGTCGTCTGCAGCCTGGTAAGATTCTGCTGATTGATACTCAGGAAGGCAAGATTTACTACGACGGCGAGATTAAGGAGCAGTTGGCTAAGGCGCATCCTTATCGCGAGTGGCTGAACGAGAACCGCGTGCAGCTGGAAAAGTTGAAGAGTGGCCGTAAGGTTGACAACTCAGTAAGCAACTTCGAGCAGAAGCTTGTCACCTTCGGCTTTGGTCAGGAGGATATCGACAAGACTATTATCCCGATGGCAACAGCCGGTCAGGAGCCGGTAGCAGCGATGGGTAACGACACACCGCTGGCAGTCATTTCAGACCGTCCACAGGTGCTGTTCAACTATTTCCGTCAGCAGTTTGCGCAGGTTACCAACCCTGCCATTGACCCAATTCGTGAAGAGTTGGTGATGAGCTTGACAGAATACATCGGCGCCGTGGGAACCAACATCCTGACGCCCGATGCATCGAACTGTAAGATGGTGCGTCTGCCACAGCCTGTATTGACCAACACACAACTCGATATATTATGTAATATCCGCTATAAGGGCTTTAACACCAAGAAACTGCCCATCCTCTTTGAAATGAGTAAGGGCGAAGAAGGCTTGCGTCAGGCATTGGACAATCTGTGTCATCAAGCCGAGGCCAGTGTTGACGAGGGTGTGAACTACATCATCCTCTCTGATCGCGACATCGACGAGACGTATGCCGCCATCCCATCGCTGTTGGCTGTAAGTGCTGTTCACCACTATCTGATTTCTGTGGGCAAGCGCGTACAGACCGCCCTGATTGTTGAGAGCGGAGAGATTCGCGAGGTGATGCATGCTGCATTGCTTCTGGGCTATGGTGCCAGTGCGTTGTGTCCATATATGACGTTTGCTATTCTTGATGACCTTGTTAAGAAGCACAAGATTCAGGAGGAATACGCTACTGCCGAGAAGAATTATATCAAGGCGGTGGATAAAGGTCTGAAGAAGATTATGAGTAAGATGGGTATTTCGACCATCCGCAGCTATCGTGGTGCTAAGATTTTCGAGAGCATCGGCCTGAGCGAGGACCTGCTTCGTCGCTACTTCGGCACAGAAGTGAGCACCATCGGTGGTGTAGGTCTGAAGGAAATTGCGAGGGATGCAATCAGGCTGCATGAGATGGGTTGCGACTTAGTCGCAACAAACGGGACATTGCAGAATCAGGGACAGTTCTCATGGCGCAAGGACGGCATTAAGCACGCCTGGAACCCGGAGACAATTGCCCAGTTACAGTTGGCTACCCGTCAGGGCAACTACGATAAATTCAAGGATTGGTCTAAGATCGTCGATGAGAAGGAAAGCCCCATCTTCATCCGCGACTTCTTCAAGTTCAAGAAGGCTGCTAAGCCAACACCTATCGACGAGGTGGAGCCCGTAGAAAGCATCGTAAAGCACTTTGTAACAGGTGCCATGAGCTTTGGCGCCCTGAGCATCGAGGCCCACGAGGCACTGGCTCTGGCCATGAACAAGTTGGGTGCACGCTCTAACACTGGTGAGGGTGGTGAGGACAACGCCCGCTATCACTCAGAGGTGGATGGCGTCAGCCTTTCAAGCAAGACCAAGCAGATTGCATCAGGACGCTTTGGCGTGACAGCCGAATACCTGGTGAATGCCGAAGAGATACAGATTAAGGTGGCACAGGGTGCTAAGCCTGGTGAGGGCGGACAGCTGCCTGGCTTCAAGGTCAACGAGATTATCGCCAAGACGCGTAACGCTATCCCTGGCATTTCTCTGATTTCGCCTCCACCTCATCACGACATCTATTCTATCGAGGACCTGGCACAGCTCATCTTCGACCTGAAGAATATCAACCCAACAGCTGCCGTCAGCGTGAAGCTCGTAGCCGAGAGCGGTGTGGGAACCATCGCTGCTGGTGTGGCTAAGGCCAAGGCCGACCTCATCGTCATCTCCGGCGCCGAGGGGGGTACAGGTGCATCGCCAGCTTCATCAATGCGCTTCGCTGGTATCTCACCTGAGATTGGTCTCGCTGAGACTCAGCAGACACTGGTGATGAACGGACTGAGAAATCAGGTTCGTCTGCAGACCGACGGACAGTTGAAGACTGCTAAGGACGTAATCATTATGGCGATGCTGGGCGCCGACGAGTTCTCGTTTGGTACGCTGCCCCTGATTGTGCTGGGCTGCGTGATGATGCGTAAGTGTAATACCAATACCTGTCCGATGGGTGTGGCAACGCAGAATCCGGAGTTGCGCAAGCACTTCGAGGGGCGAGCCGAGTACGTGGTGAACTTCTTCACCTTCCTGGCCGAGCAGGTGCGCGAGTACCTCAGTGAGATTGGTGTGAAGAGTCTGAAAGAGATTATCGGTCACACAGAGCTCATCGAGGTGGATACCACTAACGCTACCGATAAGCAGAAGTCCATCGACTTCGCCCGATTGCTGCACAAGCCTGAGACTGATAAGGCTCTGTTCTGGGATCGTGGAGCATTCACAAAGGTGAGCGGCGTGAAGGACGAAGAGATTATAAAGGCTGCGCAAAAGGCTATCGAGAGCCAAGAGGAGGTGACACTCGACTACGCCATCAAGAATACAGATCGTGCTGTAGCCACCATGCTCAGTGGTGTCATCGCCAAGAAATACGGAGAGGCTGGTCTGCCTGATAATACCATCAACATCAAGTTCAAGGGTTCGGCAGGACAGAGTTTTGGAGCCTTCGCCGTTCACGGACTGAACCTGAAGCTCGAGGGTGAGTGCAACGACTACTTCGGAAAGGGACTCTCGGGCGGACGCATCTCTATTCTGCCGCCTGCCCGAAGCGGTGAGGATTTCCATGCCGAGGATAATATCATTGCCGGCAATACTGGTTTGTATGGTGCCACCTCTGGTGAACTCTATATCAATGGTAAGGTGGGTGAGCGCTTTGGTGTGCGTAACTCAGGTGCCATCGCTGTGATTGAGGGTGCTGGCGACCACTGCTGCGAGTATATGACTGGCGGTCGTGTGGTGGTGCTGGGTAAGACCGGTCGTAACTTCGCTGCTGGTATGAGTGGTGGTGTGGCTTACGTCTACGATCCCGACCATTCCTTCGACTACTTCTGTAATATGGATATGGTAGAACTGGGACTCGTAGAGGACAGCGTTAGTCGCAAAGAACTGCTCGAACTCATCCGTCAGCACTATCTGCACACAGGTTCAGCCCTCGCAGGACGTATGCTCGACGACTGGCAACGCTACGTGGTAGACTTTATCCAGGTAGTGCCTATCGAGTACAAACGTGTGCTGCAAGAGGAGCAGAACAAGAAGCTCCAGGAGAAGATCGCCAACATCCAACGCGATTATTAATTATCAATTGTCAATTTTCAATTATCAATTGTCATCATGGGAAATCCAAAAGCATTTTTAGAAATACACCGCCAGGAGGCGGGTTACCGTCCGATTCACGATAGAATCCACGATTTTGGTGAGGTAGAGCAGACGCTCAACACCCGCGAACGTAAACTGCAGGCTTCGCGCTGCATGGACTGTGGCGTACCCTTCTGCCACTGGGCCTGTCCGCTGGGCAACAAGGCACCAGAATGGAACGATGCATTATATAAAGGCGACTGGGAGTTGGCTTACCGCTTGTTGAATAGCACCAACCCCTTCCCAGAGTTCACTGGCCGCATCTGTCCTGCCTTGTGCGAGAAGGCCTGTGTACTGAACCGTTTCAACCACGAGCCGACGACGAACCGCGAAGACGAGGCTGCCATCACAGAAATGGCCTTTCAGGAGGGTTTCATCCAGCCCAAGACTGACATCGATCGCAATGGCAAAAAGGTGGCTATCATCGGTGCTGGTCCTGCCGGACTGGCTGCTGCCAACGACCTGAACCTGATGGGCTACCAGGTAACTGTCTTCGAGAAGAATGAGGCTGCAGGCGGCCTCCTCCGCTATGGTATCCCCAACTTCAAACTGAATAAGGCCATCATCGACCGCCGCATCAAGTTGCTGGAGCAGGAGGGGATTGAATTCTGCTATGGCAAAGCCATAGCCCTAGATGATCTAGTGGGACTAGAAAAACTAGCTGGCGATTTCGACAGTGTCGTAATCGCCACAGGAACCCCAACAGCTCGTGATTTGAAGGCCCCAGGCCGAGAGCTGAAGGGCGTCCACTTTGCTCTCGAGATGCTCTCTCAGCAGAATCGCGTGCTGGCTGGTATGGAGTTCAGCAAGGACGAGCGCGTTACTGCCAAAGGCAAGGATGTGTTGGTGATTGGCGGTGGTGATACTGGTTCTGACTGTATTGGTACAGCCCACCGTCAGGGTTGCAAGAGCGTGACTCAGATTGAGATTATGCCTAAGCCCGTGGAAGGCCCTGAGGATCCACAGAACCCATGGCCTAATTGGCCTCGTACCCTCAAGACCACCTCTTCGCACGAGGAGGGTTGCACCCGTCGTTGGAACATCAATACTTTGGAGTTCCTGGGTGAGAATGGTAAGCTGACTGGCGTGAAGGTTCAGGAGATAGACTGGAAGCCAAACCCAGAGGGTGGTCGACCCATCATGGTTGAGAAGGGTAAGCCTGAGATTATCAAGGCCGAACTCGTTCTGCTGGCTATGGGTTTCCTCAAGCCTGAACATCCGGAATATCCAAAGAATGTTTTCGTATGCGGCGACTCTGCCAATGGTGCCTCTCTCGTAGTTCGTGCTATGGCCAGCGGCAAGCAGACAGCTCAGAAAGTTGATAAGTTTCTCACCTCTCACCTCTAACCACTCACCTCTATAAGTATGAGTAAAATCAGATTCACCAAGATGCACGGAGCTGGCAATGACTACATCTACGTCAATGCCATGCAATACCCCATCGACGACCCTGCTAAAGCATCAATCCTTTGGAGCGACCGCCATAAGGGCATCGGCAGCGACGGACTCGTGTTGATTGGCGCATCGCCCATTCCGGAGGCAGACTATAGCATGCGTATCTTCAATGCCGACGGCTCTGAGGCCATGATGTGCGGCAATGCCTCGAGGTGTATCGGGAAATATCTCTACGAGCGAGCCCTTACAACACAAACACAAATACGATTGCTTACAAATTCTGGCATCAAGACGCTCAACCTCCACGTTAGCAATGGCGTGGTGGAGAGCGTCACCGTCGACATGGGCGCACCTCAGCTCGAAAACCCAGAGCAGTTCGTCACTTCTCGTAGGCTGGATCAAGGCACTTTCGTCTCGATGGGCAACCCTCACTACGTCATCTTCACAGACAATGTGGACCAGGTAGGTGAGACGGGGCGTGTCCTTGAACTTCATCCTGCCTTCCCACAGCGCTGTAATATCGAGTTTGCTCGCGTGGAAAAAGATGGAATCATCCGTGTTCGCGTCTGGGAGCGAGGCAGCGGCATTACTCAGGCCTGTGGTACAGGAGCCTGTGCAACCGCTGTTGCTGCCTTCATCACGGGCCGTGCTGGTCGGCAGTCGCAGATTGTCATGGACGGTGGTACGCTCAACATCGAACTGCGCGAGAGTGACAATCACGTCTATATGACCGGTCCCGCTGAATTCGTCTTCGATGGAGAAATAGAAATGAATTAAGAATTAAGAGTTAAGATTTAAGAAGTGTTGCCTGACGGCAATTAAGAATTAAGAGTTAAAAAGTAAAAGAAGAATACTTCTAAATTCTAAACTCTAAAATCTAAAATAATAAAATATGGCATTAGTAAACATCCACTTTCTGAACCTCCAAAACAACTACCTGTTCGCCGACATCGCCAAAAAGGTCAACGCCTTTAAGGTGATGCACCCTGGTGCCGACGTCATCTCGCTCGGCATCGGCGACGTCACCCAACCGCTGTGTCCTGCCGTTACGGAGGCCATGCATAAGGCTGTCGACGAGATGGCATCTGCCGAGGGATTTCGTGGCTATGGTCCTGAGCAGGGCTACGACTTCCTGCGCGAGGCCATCCTGAAGAACGACTTCCTGCCGCGTGGCATCCACCTCGACATCGACGAGGTCTTCATCAACGACGGTGCAAAGTCCGACACGGGCAACTTCCAGGAGCTTCTCCATTGGGACAACTTCATCGGTGTGACCGACCCCATCTATCCCGTCTATATCGACTCCAACGTGATGATAGGTCGCTGCGGTGTCTACAAAGACGGGCGCTGGACCAACGTTCGCTATATGCCCACCAATGCAGAGAACGGCTTTATTCCCGACCTTCCCAAGGGCCGCCCCGTCGATGTCATCTACCTCTGCTATCCGAACAACCCCACGGGTACGGTCATTACCAAGCAGGAACTGCGCAAGTGGGTGAACTACGCATTGAAGAACGATGCCCTTATCCTCTACGATGCCGCCTATCAGGCCTATATCCAGGACCCGAAGATACCGCACTCCATCTACGAGATTCGTGGTGCCCGCAAGTGCGCCGTCGAGTTCCGTTCCTATTCCAAGACGGCTGGCTTTACGGGTGTCCGCTGCGGCTATACCATCGTACCGAAAGAGGTCACCGTCAGCACCTTCGAGGGCGAACGCATCTCGCTCAACCAATTGTGGCTCCGCCGTCAGTGCACCAAATTCAATGGCTGCAGTTATATCTCGCAGCGTGCCGCCGAGGCCATCTACACGCCCGAGGGCAAGCAGCAGATCAAGGCCACCATCGACTACTACATGCAGAACGCTAAAAAGATGCTCGAAACCCTGCGCTCACTCGGCTACGAGTGCTATGGTGGCGAGAATGCACCCTACGTCTGGATGCGCACGCCCGACGGCATGTCGTCCTGGCAATTCTTCGAGGCCCTGCTCTATGGTGCCAACGTCGTCTGCACCCCCGGTGTCGGCTTCGGTCCCTCTGGCGAGGGCTACGTCCGCTTCACCGCCTTCGGCAGTCACGAGAAAACAGAAGAAGCATTACAACGTATCAAGGCTTGGAGCAAATAACTCCAAGCCTTTTTTCTATTTATATCGAGAGCATCCGAGCAAAATCGGGTGCTCTTTTTTGTTTCTGTGTGTGATAACACATTGTAACAAAATGGTTGATTTTGTGTGCAGAGTGTTAGCAAAACGAAAGCAAAACAGAATACATACTTTACACAATGTCATTCGTGCGTGTTTTTAATGTACAAAATGAAAGAATCTTTGTAGATATTTGTACAAAGTGTCGTACCTTTGCATTCGAAATCAAACAAAGTGTAACCCAACGAGAGGGTTTAGTATTAATTTAATAAGGTAAAAAGGTATGAAAAAGATTGAAGCAATTATCCGCAAGACGAAGTTCGAGGAGGTGAAAGCTGCTTTGCTGTCATCCGACATCGACTGGTTTGAGTACCACGACGTG
>JAEEGH010001976.1_pt1 | contig 57214 bp, 53 predicted proteins | sample 9134181 | NCBI WGS metagenome assembly JAEEGH01 (sample SAMN16246544, study PRJNA631951) | gut metagenome | biome: gut microbiome; feature: rumen; material: DP-attached | host: Bos | place: Iran: Karaj | collected 2018-10 | reverse complement strand
CGCTACCTTCCAAAACCTTTTGGATTGAGAGGAGCACTTCATTCCACAAATAATTACAAAAAAAATGAACAAATTCAATCCTATGAATACAAAAAAAGAATATGACTATCTGATTGTTGGTGCTGGCATATATGGCGCCACAGCAGCCTATAAGGCAAAAAAAGAAGGCAAACGTTGTTTGGTGATTGACGTACGTCCCCATTTAGGTGGTAATATCTATTGCGAAAGCATAGAAGGTATTAATGTGCACAAATATGGAGCCCATATCTTCCATACCAATAATAAAAAGGTATGGGAGTTCGTGAACAGTATCGTTGAATTCAACCGCTACACCAACTCCCCTATCGCCAACTACAAGGGACGACAGTATAACCTACCATTCAACATGAACACCTTTTATCAGATGTGGGGAGTTCTGACGCCTGAAGAAGCCCGTCTAAAAATAGACGAGCAACGACAGGAAGCCCTGGAACGAATGAAAGCTGATGGGGTTACTGAACCAAGAAATCTTGAAGAGCAGGCCTTATTATTAATAGGGAAAGATATCTATGAAACATTGATTAAGGGCTATACCGAAAAACAATGGGGCCGTAAATGCACAGAATTGCCAGCTTTTATTATCAAACGACTACCCGTTCGTTTTGTTCATGACAATAATTATTTTAGTGATCGATTCCAAGGCATCCCGATGGGCGGCTTTAATAAATTGATTGAGGGTTTGCTCGAAGGCATTGAAACGCGAGTCAATATCAATTTCTTTGATGATCGTCAGTATTGGGAGAATATTGCAGAACATATCCTTTATACAGGTAAAATTGATGAATACTTTGCTTATCAATTTGGACAATTGGAATGGCGTAGTGTGCGATTCGAACAAGAAACGCTTGATATGCCCAACTATCAGGGCAATGCTGTCATGAATTTCACCGATGCAGAAACGCCATATACTCGCATCATCGAGCACAAACACTTTGAGATGTTTGGTGACGATGTATACAAATGTTCTAAGACCGTTATTTCACGTGAGTATTCATCTGAATGGCATCCAGGCATTGAGCCATTCTATACTGTTAACGATGAGCGAAACAATACTCTTTATCAGAAATACAAGGAACTTGCAGATCAAGAACAGCATGTTACCTTTGGTGGTCGACTGGCTGAATACAAGTATTACGACATTGCTCCGATTATTGAAAAAGTGATGGAATTATAAAAAGATTCTTTTGCCCTATATACAAAATTTCATTATCTTTGCACCATGAAGCATTGTATCCAACTACTCAGACCACTGCAATGGCTCAAGAACAGTTTTGTATTCGCACCAGTCTTCTTCAGCAACAATTTGCTGAATCCAGATTATTTCTGGCCCACATTAGTAGTGTTTATATCATTTTGTCTGATTTCGAGTTCAATTTATTGCTTTAACGACATTCACGATGTAGAAGCAGATCGTTTGCATCCAAAAAAGAAGGAACGTCCGATTGCATCAGGAGCAGTATCTGTTAAGGCGGGTTATATGCTAATGGTATTATGTATAGTACTCTCATATACCACACTCGGCATAGTTAATAGTTCAAATACACCTTATTTATATATAATAATAACAACTTATTGGCTGATGAACATTGCTTATTGTTTAAAACTGAAACAATATGCCATCCTTGATGTCACCATTATCGCCATCGGATTTGTGATGCGAGTTCTGATTGGTGGATTGGCAACCGACATCTGGATTTCTCATTGGCTTGTCTTAATCACCTTCTTAGTGACCCTATTCCTCGCACTTTCGAAACGCAACGATGACTTCCATATTTTTGAGCAAACGGGAACGAAGCCACGCGTGTCCATTACTGGTTACAACAAGACCTTCATAAACGAAGCAACAGCCATCATTGCATCCGTCACGATGGTTTGCTATATTATGTACACCATGTCGCCAGAAGTGATAGAGAGAATGGGTACCCGTTATGTTTACCTAACCAGCGGTTGGGTATTGGCAGGTTTGCTTCGCTACCTGCAGAACATGATTGTCTACGGCCTCAGCGGCAGTCCCACAAAATCATTGGTAAAGGATCATTTCATCCAGATCTGCATCATCGGCTGGATTGCCTCATTTTTTGCCATTATCTACCTTTGAGACTTCATCGGTAAAATCATACATAATGGTATAGCCTTCGAAAACGACGGGATTCGTATAGCCCAATTCATTGAAGAAACCCTGGATGTGCTCTTGTTGCTCGGGCGTCAGCAGTTTATCGCCATGCATATAACCATAGCAGGCCACGGGACCACCCAAGTAGTTGATGACCCTGGCCTTCAATATCTGAGCATCAGTCTTCGCCACATCCTTATAAAGGTTACGGAATCCCCACGCACCATGGATGACTCGCGTCTGCTTAAAAAACGGGCAGATGTCATCCGTCAAGGCATTGGGATAGACTGCGGGGCCGCTCATCACTGTCGCTGGCACATGCTGGCCAGCCAGGAAGCGGATACAATCATCACGCTTCGGACATTGCTCGTTAAAACAGAGCTGATAGCCGATAGGGACCTCGCGAAAGTTGAACTTTTTAGCCATGGTTGTTTTATTTGTGGGCAAAGATACAAAATAAAAACGAAATAACGAATTATCTGAGGAAAAAATATCAATATTTCACACCAAACAAATAATGTCCTAAGAATGGACTGAGGCGAATGACATAGCTAATCAGGAGACAAACTGCAACAATCACCAATGCCAAAGCCAGGGCAACAAGGAACTCGAGCGGTGGGGAATCATAGGCTCGCAGTTGCTCGCCATAATGCAGCAGAAAGCGAGGTAGGATGAAATAATGGAGCAGATAGATATCTAAGGTTCGCGTACCTATATATTGTAGGATGGATGATGGAAGATGGATGATGGAAGATGTATAAAGGAGGCGGAAGAGGGTGAAGATCATGATCATGCCGGAGATGCCACCTAGAGCAAAGATCAAATAAGAAATGGCAACATCCTCGGAATGAGGAAGGTAAGCCATAAGAGCGAAGCAAACAATGACGAGAATGATTACATAGCGTTTGTTTGTGATCTGCAAGAATTCATCAAAATGTCGCTTGACCAAGATGCCTAAATAGAAGAACAAATAGAAGCGCCAGGTCTTAAAACTTAGGAAACCAACAATGTCTGTCATCCAACCAAAATGAGAAAAATATCGGTTGTAATAGGCATCATAGAAATAGGATGAAACAGACAAGACGATAGCCAACCATAATCCCCATTTCTTACAGGAACGCTCAGACAACATTGAGATCATAAAGAACTCAAAGAGCACAAACGTAAACCAATAGCCTCCTTTCGTTGCGCCTAATTTCGAGAAGAACAATGGGGGCGGAGCCAGTAACAAGAGAAATATCACCGTTGGAACAATCTGTACCATGAACTTATGTTTCGCAATAGATATCACAGAGGGACGGTTCTTTTGTGACATATCGGATGTCACAAAAGAACCGTCCCTCTGTGATATCCCAAACAACCAGCCACTGATAAAAAAGAAACAAGGCAGACGGAAGAGGAAGAACACATCATTATAGCCCATAGACCTGTCACCAAAGCACATGCTGCAGACGTGAGAGAAGACCACGAGAATCATGGTGAATCCCCGCATCGCATCGATGTATTCTATCCGTTGTTTGCCCATTACGGATGCAAATTTACAGAAAAAAGCCCGAAACTTTGGTCATTCACGCAGAAAATATTAACTTTGCGCCATAAAAACCATCTTATTATGCAAGCAATCATCTTAGCAGCAGGCATGGGCCGACGACTGGGGGAATATACAAAAGACAACACCAAATGTATGTTGCCAGTGAACGGTGTGCGCCTGATTGACAGGCTCTTGACACAGCTTTTGAAACTAAGTCTAAAGCGGGTCGTTATTGTTATAGGCTACCAAGGCCAGAACCTGAAGGACTATATTGGCAACAGATACAACGGTCAGTTGAAGATAGAGTATGTCAACAACCCTGACTACGACAAGACGAACAACATCTATTCATTGGCATTGGCCAAGGAACAACTTCAAGAGGACGATACGTTGCTGGTGGAAAGCGATCTGATCTTCGATGAAGGTATGTTTGCGCTACTGTTGGAGAACCCCTACCCCAACCTTGCCTTGGTGGCCAAGTACGCCACTTGGATGGATGGTACGATGGTGAAGCTCGACGATGATAATAACATCGTGAACTTTGTGCCAAAGGCTGCTTTCAACTATAACGAGACGGATTCGTATTATAAAACGGTAAACATCTATAAGTTCAGTCAGTCGTTCTCGAAAACGAAATATGTCCCCTTCCTAGAAGCCTACACCAAAGCAGTTGGCAATAATGAGTATTACGAAAACGTACTTCGGATTATCTCATTCCTGAACAGTCACGACCTGAAGGCACTGCCCATCACGAACGAGAAATGGTATGAAATCGACGACAAGCAGGATTTGGATATTGCAGAAGCACTCTTTGCTGATGAGAAAGACCTGTTAAGGAAATACTACGGACGTTTTGGCGGGTTCTGGCGATTCCCCAAGATGCTCGATTTCTGTTACCTGGTGAATCCCTACTTCCCCACACCAAGAGTCGTCGACGAAATGCAAGCCAACTTCAAGACCTTGCTCACAGAATACCCCTCAGGTATGAAAGTCAACACGCTCATCGCCAGCAAGTGTTTTGGCGTAAGTGAAAATTATATCATTCCTGGCAATGGAGCTGCAGAACTGATTAAGATTCTGATGGAGTATATAAAAGGCAAAGTTGGCGTCATCCGTCCTACCTTCGAGGAGTATCCGAATCGTTTGCCCAAAGAGCAATTGGTGACTTTTGTCCCTCAAAACGACTGCTATCGCTATACTGCACAGGATTTGATGGATTTCTTTGGTGCTCATCCCGTCGACACCTTATTAATAATAAACCCCGATAATCCTTCTGGCAACTTCATCCCCAAAGCAGATTTGCTCAAATTAGTGGATTGGAGTAAGGCAAAAGGTATTCAACTGATGATTGACGAGAGTTTTGTGGACTTTAGCGAGGATTACGAGATCAATTCACTGCTTCACGACGAACTGCTTGAGACCTATCCGAATCTGATCGTGATGAAGAGTATCTCGAAGTCGTTTGGTGTGCCAGGCATTCGTTTGGGCATTCTCGCCTCAGCCAATAAGCAACTGATTGCCCGCATGAAGAAAGAGGTATCCATCTGGAATCTCAACTCGTTCGCTGAGTTCTTTATGCAGATCTACAACAAATACGAGAAGGATTATAAGACGGCCTGCGGAAAGTTTGTTGCAGAGCGGGCTGACTTTGAGGAACAACTGAAGACCGTCAGTTATCTGCGGGTGATGCCATCGCAGGCCAACTATTTCCTTTGTGAGGTTCTGCCCCCTTATACTGCCAACGAGGTGGTGCTCTATATGCTGAAGTGTCATAACATTCTGACCCGCGACTGCAGCAATAAGCCCGGCCTTGATGGCAAACAGTATATGCGCATCGCCATCAGAAACCACGAGGACAACACGAGACTGGTGGAAGGTTTGAGACAATTCAAGAAATAAGCGGATGAAGATTTGTATTTGTGGTGGTGGCAACCTCGGACATGTCTGTGCTGGATTTCTGGCAAATAGAGGTCATCAGGTTTCGATTCTGACGACCAGACCCGATTGTTGGAACTTTGAGCTTGAGATTGTGGCCCCCGATGGCATCTTCACAGGAAAGCTTTCTCAGATTAGTGCAAAGCCAGAAGAGGTAATCCCACAGGCAGAGATTGTACTGGTCTGTCTGCCGGGATATGCTATTCACGATGAACTTGTAAAAATCAAGCCTTTTCTTTCCAAGGAGACAATCGTCGGCTCTGTCGTATCAAGTACAGGTTTCTTCTTCGAGGCCTTCAAGATATTACCACCCGACATCCAGCTTTTTGGATTCCAGCGCGTGCCCTTTATCTCGCGAGTTGTCGACTATGGTAAAACGGCAGAATTGAAAGGTTATAAAGAGACGCTCCATGCAGCAATAGAAAACTCCTCGGAAAAAGAACCAATCAGGGCAGAATTAGAAATGCTCCTCGAAAAACCCGTCTCTATAGCAGACAGTTACTATGAGGTAAGTCTCTCCAACAGCAACCCCCTCCTCCATCCCGCCCGACTATATACGATGTGGAAGGACTGGCAACCAGGCATCGTCTATCAAAGAAATCCTCAGTTCTATGCAGAATGGACAATGGAAGCCTCTGCGCTCCTCATTCAAATGGACGATGAATTCCAGTATCTTCTTAAGGTCTTAGGATTAAAAGCAGATTGCATCCCAAGCATTCTCGACTATTACGAGAGTACTGACGCCGCTTCCCTAACACAAAAGTTGCATGACATCAAGGCTTTTCATGGCATTCTGTCACCTATGAAAGAGGTTGAAGGCGGGTGGATTCCTGATTTCTCAAGCCGTTATTTCACAGAGGATTTTCCTTATGGGATGCGGTTTATCGTGGAAACCGCCCATGAACAGTATGTCGCCATCCCTACGATTGAAAGAATCTATCAATGGGGACTATCAAAAACCAAATAAGATGCAGAGAATCAATTGGATAGACTGGGTAAAGGCGTGGTGCATGACGGTGGTTGTGTTTGACCACACGCCACATGACGGCAGTCCTTTCCTATTACAATTCTTAGCAGGCACAAACCTTGCATCCTTCTTCTTCATATCTGGTTATCTAAAAAAGCCCTCCGTTTCGCAAAAGGAGTCCCTAAAGAAATACGCTTATTGTCTTCTTATACCTTATTTAATATATAATGCCATCTTCTATCCTTATTGGATAGGGAAGACTTACATCGAACAAGGGGGCACGCCATCGTTCTCCAAATGCATGAAACCTATCATCGGCACCTTCCTTGGACAACTTGATTCCAGTTTCTCTTGCCAACTTAATGGTGTAACTTGGTTCCTGATATCTTTGTTTATCATGCACTGGATAACAGATGTCTGCAATCGCCAAAAGAATGGAAAGGTATGGATGCTTAGCATATCTATCATCGCCATGTTCCTATATGGCCTTAACAAATATGCTCACTTCGCCCCTTACCTACCCTTTCATGGCTTAGTACGATGTATTCCCTTTTTCTTCCTAGGGAATATACTACGCCAATCCGGTTATTTGAAAGGAACGAACCTCAAAAAAGACTACCTCATTGGCATCTCCACACTTATCCTTAGTCTCACCCTTTTCTATTGGCATATCAATGAGAGTAACATCATCATTCACATCACCCTCTACTTCATCGTTTGTTTCTTTTCCGTCTTTGCCATCATCCACCTCTGGCGCTGCGCTGACAAACTCAAATCAAAGATCGTCATCTACATCTCCATCGGTACCATGGTCATCTTCGGCCTCCACCGGATACCCATGGGCATCATTGACTTCATCGTAGAAAAGGCACTTCACATCTCAGACATCTGTTATTCTATACCCCAAGCAGTAGTCTTAACCATCGGCATTGAATTGGCATTGATTCCGATTATACTCTATGGTAAACGTTACTGCCCAATCCTTCTTGGCAAGAGAAATAACAAATAATCATCTTAACGGTCCTCCATAAGTATTCCACTTTACCAATCTGTCAAAGAGGAAAATACCATCCCATGGCATCTCGAAGTTCAGCATACGCCCAATCAAAGGTAAACGCATCACACCACGCTTTGTGGCTTCTGTTGCAAACTCGATGGCTTTTTCTGCGGGTGCAGCAATACCTATGGTCTGCGTATTCTCATCAATATACTTCAAACTGTCAAAGATGCTCCTAACTTTATGCACAAAGAGAACACGACTATAAACAGGTTTATCAATTTCATCTAAATCATCAAGCAGAATCGTCCAAGACATGGTATCGCTACCTTTCACAGTTCCTTTGAAATCATACACACCTCGAATAGAATGAATCTGTGATACTTGTTCCGGAGATATCAATGGCTTTGGAATCTGAAATTCCGTCTTCTGCATAGAATCTCCAACGATATCAATGAACTCCTCTGGAGATATTACACCACCCTCCTCAATATAGAGGTTATGAGGAGAAGCACAACCCGTCTGATCAAAGACAGATACGTCAACACTGACCTTGCGAGCCAGTTTCTTTGCCTCCTGTACCGATGACAGCTCTTCTTTAGCAATAACAGAGTATGAAAGCTTCGGACCAAATATAACGGTCTCGGCATCATAACGAGCAGGATAGCCAGAGACAGTTTCTACAGACTCTCTGCCCCCCCAGGCGATGCGCACATCTGCCTGCTTCGACATCTCTTCACCCAGCTTATCTGAATAGCGATTGAAATAAACTACTGCAATCGTCTTCAGCAGGTCATCACCCCAAATAGTGTGTCCTGCCTCTGTAGTATAGCTTACGCCCCTAAACTCATTCAATATATCCGTAAACACGCCATCATCACGAGAAGAGACCTTCAACAGGTTTACATTCTTCGAAATGATGCACTGCACCAAAGCAAACATACCTAGAATCTGAACATTACCAGCCAACCAGTGGCATACCAATCCTCTGGGATTAGCTTTCAGATAATGCTTGTCTGAATCAGGGAATGGCAGGAATTTGTCTATATAGTCAATGTTGCCTCGCAAGCCCATATTTGCTACTGAACGCAAGTGCTTCTCATCACACCATGATGACAAAAACAACAAACCTCTATCCTTAATGCGTATTAGTTTAGGATCAGTTGCCCATTTCTTGGCAACTTCACCAATCAAACCAATAATTGCATCAACAGGCTGATTATTCAGCCACTCCTGCTGTTCTTTCAGAGATTCAATAATCTCTTTCAGCTGTGCCAATGGTTCCTCAGTAGTTATAGAATGCTGATGCAGATAAACTTCCAGCTTAACCTCACCTGATTGAGTACTCTTTTCCTTCTTCTGGAAGGTAAGTTTCTGAGAGAGTATATCACCACAACCACGAACCTCAGCCTTCTTCATACGACCTACAATCTTAAATCTTGTACCAGAACGGCCATTTTTGCAACTCTCTGCATCGATGATGCCCAAGTCATCAGTCAACACGGCATTGCCTGGATAAGAATGAGGCACAGGGGTAATAAACTCGAGTAGACCTTCCCTTCCAGGAGGCAATACTTCACGAGTAACCGTATCACGAACCAACACTCTCACATAAGAAGAAGTATGCTTCCATCCACATTCACAATCCGGATAGTTCAATCCCATCTGCTCCGTGAATCCATAAATATCAATCACATCTGTTGGTTCTATACCAAAGCACTTAGAGAGTCGATCATTGAACAAATCCTTGCTAATCTTCTCACTCTCGAGTTTTTTCCAACCACCAATATGGATTATCTTCGATCCTTTAGGCAGTTGAATCTTTATATCCGACTTCTCTATGCTCTGAAGTACATGCTGATAGAGTATATAGGTAAAGCCGAAGACCACCACAGGTTTATCTGCTTCAAGTGCTTTGACATATTCTTGAATTCCCTCTACATCAAAATACGATACATTGTTTTCATCGGCCTTCAAGAAATATCCCGTTTTATTGGCAAAGCGCAGATAACCTGTCACTGCTGCAAAACGAGCACCTAACAACTTCTTATAAGATGACCTTGGGTCGATATCCATGATTAGAAAAGGCTTACGTTCCTTTCCGATAAATTCGCCAATCACCTTAATCATTGCTTTTGCCTGACGTTTGGCTGTTTCTTTATCTACAACAATAGTAGAAGGCACACCTGAAGTAGCAGAGGACTGCAAGGCCAAAGTCAAATCTTCCTTAGGAACAGAATTCAGTTTGAATCCCAGTTCCTTGAACACACTTACTGATACAGGAGGTATCTCCTCTATAGTAAACGGTTTGTGAGGGTCGAAGCCCTTCCTGTCACAAAACCGCTGGTACATTTCATTATGCTCATAGTGGAACACACACTCTTCTTGCAAAGCCTGCATAAAGAGATCTTCCGCCTCCAAGCTACCATCGTAAGGAGCCAATTCCAACAACTCGTCTGTCTTCATTTCAATAGTAATCTTTGTAACTTACCATTCTGCGTCTTAGGTAGTTCTTTTATAACCTCAAAGAACGCAGGTATCTTATATGTTTCTATCTTCTTAAACAAGATTTTCTTCACTAATTCAAAGTCCATCTCTTTTGAGCAAACACAGAAAGCTTTGACCACCTCGCCAAGCACATCATCATGCACGCCCACACAAGCAGATTCCTCAATGCCATCTATTTCATTCAGATGTTCTTCCACTTCAATGGGGCTCACTTTCTTACCACCCACATTAATGATTTCCTTTTTACGGGAAACCAGATAGACATATCCATCTTCATCAATATGTCCCCAATCACCAGTACGGAAATAATCACCAAAGAAATCTTTCTTAAATTCTTCTTTGGATATTCCCCAATAGTCTGAGCACACATGTCCACCTTTCACACAGATCTCGCCATCTTGATAGTTCTTGACAGGCTCTCCCTGATCATTGAATACAGCTATCTCTGTATTTGGAGACGCCTTGCCTGCAGACATCAAATGCTTTTGGTCATCATGGAAACTGATAAAAGCACTACGGGAAGCCTCCGTCAGGCCATAGTGCATACATATATGTGTGCTGGGCAACAGACTCATCAGTTTCTGTTTATTGTCAAGAGACATAAAGGCAGAACCAATCTCAATATACTTCAGTTGGTCAGCAAACTGGCCTATTTTTTCTCCACTCATTTTCATGATATAAGCCCAACTTGCAGGTACCATACCAAAGCCTGTTACATGACAGCGTTCCATCTCGCCATAGAATTTCTTCATGCTGGCAAAGCTGCCAAGTAATACAAGCGTTGCACCTTTAGCAAAAACACAACGTAGTCGTCCCAATCCAAAGCTATGTGAAATGGGCAATGCTAATAGCTCCACATCATCGGATGTGTTACCAATAAAGGTATTTATATTATCGGCAGCAGCCATCTGATTGGCATAAGACAGTGCAACTCCCTTGGGAACGCCCGTCGTTCCAGTGGTAAACAACAAGTCTGCTACGTTCGATTCAATAGGGGAATCGAACTCTAATTCCCAATTAGACTTTACATCAGTAAAAGGGATAATAATATGGTCTCCATAATTCCTCAGTTCGCCAACTATTAACTTCGGTTTTGCAACATCTATGATTCTCTTCAGTCGCGTCTCATTCGTTTCTGGATCTATCGGTACACAAATCATTCCAGCGATATGAGCACCAAAGTAGGTATAAACAAACTCAATGTTCTTACTGGCAGACACAACTATTCTGTCACCTCGTTCAGCATTCTCGCTAAACCAGGCAGCAGCAAGTTTGATTTCATTCCACAACAGTTCATACGACACCTCTACTTCCCCAGAAATAAGGGCAGTCTTTTGAGGTGTCGCCTGAGCATGATTAAAAATCAGTTGTTCAATTGTCATCAAGCAAGTTTTTCTTCTACTGCTTTAACAATGTCATTCACATCCTCCAATTCCATCATCTCTTCAGGTTCGAAGCTAATATCAAAAGCCTCCTCAACGTTAGTGAGAATACTAAGATGTCCCATAGAGTCCCATGCAGGAAAATCACCTACGGTGCTGTCACCTGTTACCTCACTCTTGTCAACCTCACAGGTTGAAGCTACAATCTCAATTACTTTTTCTAATGTTTCCATAAACTAATTTATTTGAAAAATATATTTTACTAAAGGAATTTTACTTAATAGCCAACTACCTAATAAAGCATATAATAAATAAAAAAACAGACACATTACCGGACTTGTAATGACATATGCATATAGAGTCAAAATTAATACGTTGTGTACACATAAAATAATCAACGAGTTGCGACCGCACCAACTCATTAGTTGAGAAGGGACATTAAACCCTTCAATATGTTTACAAAACAAATAAATGCACAATGTAATAGCAGATGCTCCTAGTATATTTAAAGGATAGCACTGATAATAACAATGCGCAATTCCAACCCTACCAAATGGAAGGTCAATAAATATTATAATAAAACATGTAAGAATAAACCACTTATTAAGAGAAATAGTTTTAAAACAATACCCAATATAATAAAACACAATAGCAGAAACTCCTTGGTTAAAGCTCATTGGTATATAAATAACACGTCTGTCAACATATGTAAACAAAAGCGAAACCGTTATACATAACACCCCCATAACCATCAGTTTCACCTTTTCGATGCAAACCAAATATTTCATACCCTTTTCCAGCAACGAGAACACCTGTTTGGACCAAAATAAGGCCAATAAAAACCATATAGCACCTATACTTGGAACATTTCCGAAATAAGGCGCTTCATGAGTCCAGCCTGTACCCCAGAATGCCGCTTCTAATGTTTTACAAATTTTTAATGAATTATCGATATTATTTAGTAAAGCATGAACTACAATAAATAAACAAACGGCAAAAACAGTAAACCAATAAGGTATAATTAACCTCTTAAAGTCTCTCCAAATATTGCCCCCCCGATGAAAATAACCTGCAACTAGAAAGAAAAGAGGAATATGAAAAGAGTAGATTAATCTATTTAAAAGCTTATAAGGAACATTTCCTGCCAAATCAACACACACATCCAAATGACCTACTATTACTGCAATAATAGCAAAGCCCTTCATCATATCTATGGCTATATTCCTATTTTTCAATGTCATTTTTGCTTTAAAACATTTACTATTAAATCTTTAATTTGCTCTACCATTAATCCACACTGTTCAAGAAGATAATTGTAACTACCTACTGAAACAAATTGGTCATCAACTCCAATTTTTAAAAGGCTTGGAGCATTAGATTGAGACAAGAGGACACTCTCTACTGCAGAACCAAGTCCTCCTATCTTATTGTGCTCCTCGATTATCACTATCAGTCTTTTATAATTGTCTATTGCCAATTCATCCAGTGGTTTTACAGTATGCATATTTAACACAGAAGCACTAATTCCTTCATCATTGAGCTCTTCAGCAACTTTTACAGCATTTCCTACCATACTGCCTGTTGCTATAATCTGGATATCAGAGCCTTCGCGTAATTGGATAGCCTTTCCGAGCTCAAATTGATAATCATCCTGATATACAACAGGGATACCAGTACCTCCATATAGCCTCACATATACAGGACCGGAATAATTAACAATAGACTCCAAAACCTTCATTGCTTCCAATGAATCACATGGTGCAACAACTGTCATCCCTGGTATTGTTCTCATTAATGCAAAATCTTCCAAGGCATAGTGGGTGTTACCCATATATTGCAATGATAGGCCAGAGCCAATACCAACTATCACAATAGGGTTGCCCATATAACCACAATATTGTCGAATTTGCTCAAAACTACGCATTGTTATAAAACAAGCTTGCGCCACACAAATTGGTTTATACCCTTCATCTGCCAAACCTGCTGCAATTCCGATCATATTCTGTTCAGCAATGCCCACATTCATAAAATGATCTGGATAGGTTGCTTTGAATTTGTCAAGTCCTGCAGGAGTTGACATATCCGATGAGAGCACCATAATTTCAGGATGTTCTTGAATTAAATTCATCAGACCAACACCAAAGGCGCTACCTCCCTGGCCCGCCATTGATAAAAACTTAACGTTGACCTTATTCTCCCTCATATGCCCTCCTTATTTCATCAATTGCCTGTTCATATTTCTTCTTATTCAGTGTGCACTGATGAGAAACCTTATTATTCTCCAAGAAAGATATACCATGGGCTTTCACTGTATTGGCAACAATTGCTCTCGGTTTATCGCTCTTCTTTTGCAATGTGTTAACAAGAGCTTCTATTGAGTGCCCATCTATGATATCCACATCCAAGCCAAAGGCCTTCAATTTATCCTCAAATGGTGTCAGTTTCATTATCTCATCTGTCGGACCATCCAACTGAAAATTATTGCGGTCGACAATCAGAGTCATATTACTCAACCCAAAATTACTAATCGACATCAGGGCTTCCCATACAATACCCTCGTCCATTTCACCATCACCGAGCAAAACATAGATGGTATTTTTCAAACCTTTCATTTGACATGCTTTGGCAACTCCCACTGCATACGAAATTCCAAGTCCTAGGCTACCACCTGAGAATTCTATTCCTTTCTCCAAATTCTTATGAGGATGCCCATGAAACAGTGTCCCATCTGTTTCAAATGTGGCCAATTCATCTTCACTAATAAAGCCTTTTTTCCATAATGCGGTGTAATAGGCCAACACGCCATGCCCCTTGCTGACTATAATCCTATCGCGATTTTCATCCGTCATAGATGGAATACTTGCAACTGTATACAAACTACTCATTATTTCCATAGCAGAAAAGCCTCCGCCAATGTGAGCTCCGAAACTTGTACTTAATGCCATATCTAAGGCTTTTAGTTTCATTTCAAAGCAATCCTTTCTCAGTTGTTGCAAGTTTACATTTATGCACTTATCACAAGACTTTATTATATCATGAGAGTCATTTAAACGATCAATATTGGCAATAATCTTATGAATAATTGTCTTAGTATCAAGTCCGCATTGTTCCAACAAATAGTTGTAAGAGCCTGCATAAGGGAAGAAATCGTTGATTCCTAAACGAATGACTTTCAAGTCTTTTCCAAGTGATGATATATAGTCTGATACAGACGAACCAAGGCCTCCATTCAGCAGTCCTTCTTCAATGGAAACAATCAGTTTCTTTCCATTGAGATTCTCATCAATAATATGGGTATCTAAGGGTTTTACAGTATGCATATTAATCACAGAGGCCTCAATACCATAATTCTTAGACAAATCTTCTGCTACCTTTAATGACTGGCTAACCATCGTACCATTAGAGATAATCAGCACATCTTTCCCTTCACGTTTCTTTATACCCTTACCAATTTCAAAATCATAATCTTCACTATTTACAACAGGAATGATTCCCTCGCCTATCAAACGGAGATAAGCCGGACCATTATATTCAGATAATGCAACTGTAGCCTTAGCGACCTCAGTGCAATCTGAGGGCACAACAATTGTCATATTAGGAATCGTCCTCATTAGAGAAACATCATCTAATCCATAGTGAGTATTGCCTTGATAGGATGCGCCTAAACCAGAAGCGATACCAACTAACTTGACGTTATGCTGCATACAACCCAAATTAATCTTTATTTGTTCAAAACAACGAGTCGTAAGAAATGAGGCGAAGCAACAAGCAAAAACATTGTATCCTTCACTGGCAAGTCCTGATGCAAGTGACACCATATTCTGCTCTGCAATGCCGGTTGTGAGGAACTGACCAGGATATAGTTCCCTGAACTTAGTAAGGCCTGCACTCTTTGTAAAGTCCGCAGTTATGGCAAACAACTCAGGATGATCAGCTGCTAAATCTGTCAGAAATGTACCAAAGGCATAACGAGTGCCCATCATCATCCATCGATTTATATTTTTGGGATTAATATCAATCATGACCAAGTTCCTCCATAGCTTGACGATATTGTTTCTCATTCATATTGGCATGGTGCCAATTCCTACTATTTTCCATAAATGAAACGCCCTTGCCCTTAATCGTATTGGCAATAATGCACTTGGGCATTCCATTGCCAAATGATTTTGCAAATGCACTTTTTAATTCTTGATGAGAATGACCATCAACAACGATTACATTCCATTTACAGGCCTTAGCCATTGCTTCTATGTCAACTGAGAGTACTTCATCTGTTGGTCCATCCTGCTGCAAGCCATTCTTATCCACTATCACTGTTAGATTATTTAGCCCAAGATTTGCACCTGACATGAAAGCCTCCCAGATACTACCCTCGTCACATTCGCCATCCCCTATAAGTGTATAAACTCTATTGGATTTTTTAGCTAATTTAATAGCATATGCCTTACCTATAGCATAGGGCATGCCCATACCGAGGCTGCCACCAGAAAACTCTATGCCTTTTTTTATATTCTTCACAGGATGAACAGGTAACCATCCGCCATCTTTCATAAACTGAACCTTGATATCCTCCTTCGTAAAAAAACCTGCTTTAGACAAAACTGCATAATAACCAATATAGGCATGACCCTTACTCAGCACAAAGTAGTCCCTTCCTTCAGACTCAGGATCACCCACATCATAACTCAGAACATCTGCATATAGAACGGCTAAAATATCTGCAGCAGAAAGTGCAGGACCAAGATGAACTCCCAGTTTCCCAACATTATGAGATGCGACAATTATCTCACGCCTTATATCACGGGACCATTTCTCACTTTTCTCCATTGCTAAGCATCTTTAAATATTTCACATCATATGGTAAGTTATTCCGATGTTCTTTCTTGTTCCTAAAATAATGGTATAGTTGACTTAATATTTGTCTAACGCTCTCTTTTTGATTATTATTGCTAATTTTGTTTTGGCTATTCCAAACAGTAAGACCTAAATACTTGTCAAATAATGATCTCATAGGATTACTTGAATTTATATACCATGGTTTATCTTCTGTATAATGAATAATACAGGGATGTAAGAACGCATCATCAATTTCTTCAAAATAACGATAGCTGATATTCCTTATTGTAAATAGAAAGGTTGTTTGAAAATTATATCGAATATTTAAGACTTTCTTCTTATTATAAAAGAAATAATTTAGAACATCCTGATCATGGAACATTAATTCAGCAAAACGGCTATTAATATAGTCAGTAAAATGTTGAGCGATATCATTCTCCCTCCAATATCTTAAATTGATTAATAATACACCAGAGTTAAAATAGCCATATTCGAGATCATATCCCAAGCGGTTAGTAATCTGAACATTATTATTTTCATAATCCGGGACTACCCCTACTGCCAAATCATCAATATCAGTTCCCCATAGAGTTTTCAAACTATCTTCTATGATAATATCACAATCCAAATATAATACTTTTTCTACATTCTGAGGAAGGACTTCTGATATATATAACCTGTAAAAAGCTTCTTTAGAAATATTGGGACGTTGACCACTCAGGCCGATTGGCAATTTCGGTAGATTTATCAAACTCATATCATAACAACATAAACTTACGCCATAATGCGCAACAATATCAGAGATCGGTTTTATATAATCACCTTCTTGACTCAACAATGCATGCACAATTATATCTTCTTCTTTATTATTCTCAAATAAAGAACATAACATAACACCCGCTGGCAACACATAATTAGGGCTAAAACAAATAACTATATCCATCACGCCTAGATTTTACATTCCACCATCAATTCGAATAACCTGCCCCGTCATATAAGAAGCTTCATCAGATGCCAGGAAACAAACCAAGCTTGCCACTTCCTCTGGAGTCCCTTTACGACCCAAATCCGAGCGAGAAAGCATCTCTGTCTGATACTTTTCGTCCATATCACCCCCCATTTGAGTGTCAATCAGCCCTGGCGCGACGGCATTCACACGAATACCAAAAGGAGCCAATTCTCTTGCAGCAGTTCTCGTCATACTTATGATAGCAGCCTTACTGCTACCATATGCAGTCCAACCTCCTTGGTTATCAAGAGCTGTCACACTGCTCATATTGACTATTGAGCCATGTTTCTGTTTCAGCATCATTTTTGCAACAATCTGTGTCACTAACAACTGGGAGAAAAAGTTCACTTGCATAACCTCTTTTACTGTAGCAAGAGAAGTCATCAACAAAAAACCACCTGCAGGGATACCTGCATTATTCACCAAAATATCAATGATACGCTTCTCTTTCTGTAAATCCTTAAAAGCATCTTTAATGCTTACTTCAGATGTTAGATCAAAATAGATGAAATCAATACTAATTCCATATTTACTGCGCCATAAATCTGTTTCAGCTTTGAAATCTGGATTATCCTTGCGAATGGCACAGATAAGATCCGCACCTTCTGCAGCAAATTTTTCAGCTATTGCCTTTCCGATTCCCCGGTTACAACCTGTAACCAATGCCGTCTTTCCTTTTAATCTCAACATACTACTTATTGATTAAAAAACCGTATAGACGTCTTATCGATGGATATCTTTGGTATAATCTACACACAATATAATTCCCCATCATATTTCTTTTAGCAAAGTGGTCCCATCCTATCTCGGACAAGTTTGGGCCATATTTTATTAATATTGTTTTTTTTATTTTATCAAACAACTGTTTATGTCCATAATAAGCACACAAGCGCAAATACTCTTCCAAGACAGAGATTACCATTTTCCGAGATGCATCCTTGTAAACATCTTCCTTATCATCAAAGAAATCCACAATGCTCTCATAATTAGCTATATCCTCCTCCCATGAAGTAGGGCTGTTATCCATAAAATACTGAGCACACATCGAGTCGTCCCTTGATAAATTGTAATGATATAAAGGCGTACTTATACTAGATACAGACTCGGCATAATAAACAAGTCTTGGTGTTGTCATGCAATCCTCTCCCATATTATACCCTTCTTTATTCATTATATTATAATCCTTATAAAGTGACAAACGAATAAGGCGCCCCCATATAGTGTGGTTAACAATACACTGAAGGATCGAGAGAAGTTGCAGTTCTTTGTTGTCAGAATCAAATTGACGAATCAACATAACCTTATCTCTTAAATGCTGATATGCACCTACAGAAACGATGTCTGAATGATTCTTCATCTGCACATCTACCATCATCTTAATTGTATCAGGCTCAATATAATCATCCGAATCTACATGACATACAAAATCTCCTTTGGCCTCTTGAACTGCAGTGTTTCTAACAGCTGCTAATCCACGGTTCTTTTCATGTCGTATTATTCTTAGCTGAGATTTCCTGTCTGGATAATCATTAATGATAGTACTCAACAATTCTATACTTTTGTCTCGTGAGCAATCATCAACAAAAACAAATTCAAGGTTCTGGTAAGTCTGTTCGAACAAACTCCTAGCGCATCGTTCAATATATTTTTCAACGCCATAAACAGGAACAAGTACGCTTACCAAATACATATATTTAAACCTCTATTACAGGAAGACAAATTATATTATCTATAAACACATGAGCAGAGCCCCACGACAATCCAGAGCCAAAACCGCACATCACCAGTTCATTTTCGCCATCTTCAAGCTGTTCCCGAATCTGTGATGTCATGGTGATGGGAATAGTACAGGAACTTGTGTTACCATAGAAAGGCATACTATAAGGTACCTTTTCTTCTGACAACTTCAATTTCTTACGAATTTTCTCATCAATCATCTTATTGGCTTGATGTATCAACAAATAGTCAATGTCAGGTAAACTAAAATCAAAATGTTCGGCAAGTTCCTTGATACACTTGCCAGGGCGAGTGATAGCAAATGAGAATACGGACATACCATCCATAGAGCACTGCATACCATTACGTTCAATGCCCTCATCATACTTCTTCATTATTAACGAATTTGGTGTAGTTGGATACCTGATACCCACCTCACGACAAATAATCGCTTCCCAACCAGCACCATCGCTACCTAAATTAAATTGGAACGGATGCTTTGTCTCGGAATTATATTCCAACAAGGTAGCTGAGCCTGCATCACCATGAAGAGGCCATACCGTCTTATCAAGATAAGACTGGTTTTTGGATGTCATTTCTCCCACACAAAGCAAACAACGCCTCAATTGGCCACTTTGCATCATAGAGGACGCGACACTCAATCCATATATATAGCCAGAACATGCAAAAGGGAGATCAATGGCTACCACAGAAGTTTTCAATCCTAATTTGTACTGAAGAATATTAGCTGTATTTGGACATATATAGAAATCACGTGATGTCGATACAAAGAGAATCAGGTCAATACTCTGACGCTCCCAGCCGGAAGTTTTAAATAACTCTTCAGCAGCAGTTTGACATAAGTCTGAGAGTGACATATCGGAAGGAGCAACACGAGAACAGAAGACACCTGTAACATTTGTAAAGTTTTCCGCCTCTACATCTGTAAAGAAAGGCTGCTCTTTTGCTATTTTTATCTGCTTTGGCACAGCGGTAGCAACACCCTTTATCTCAACATTATTTATTTCTAAGAATGCCATAATACTAATAATCGAGAAAGTCTCTATCCAAAACAAGGCTTGAAGCGGCAGTGAAAAATGAAGGATCTCTTATTATAAAGCCGTCTTAGCTTTTATGACATTAAACAAATCCTCTACAGTAATAGAGTTGCGAATGTCGTCACCTTTGATTGTAACATCAAACTCTTCGTCAACCATGGCTATTACACTCAATGCGACAAGTGAAGACCACTCATCAAGCTCTTTAAACACGGTCTCTGCCTTAATCTCACTTGCATCAGTATCATCAAATTGTTCTGCAAAATTCTCAACAAATTCATTTAGTTCCATATTATCCAAATTTTAATAGTTATACATTTATAATACTCACTCCAATCCTAGATCAAAAAAACAATAATTACTATACTTTTAATGGATAGCTAATCCTCCGTCAACGATTAAATTGGTTCCTGTAACCCAACTAGAGGCATTTGACAAAAGATATATCATTGCCCAAGCGACATCACAGGGATTACCATATCGACCTAACGGATAACGCGACAAACCACTATCCAAATCACCAGTCATCAAATCATTACCTGATATCATAGTCGTATTGACCTCACCTGGACAAACAGCATTAACTCGAATATTCCGAGGAGCAAGCTCAAGTGCAGCAACTTTAATAAAAGAAGATATTGCTCCCTTACTCGCCGTATAAATACCATTACCAGTTGCCGTCTCTCCTAAAGCAGACATAGAACTTGTAAATACAACAGATGCGTCTTTTCCAATTTTCTTAGCCTTTAACAGTTTCTGAAGGAGCAAAATAGAAGAGACCGTATTCATCTGCAAAACATTCTCTAAATCTATTCTTTTAATATTTTTGACAGGAGCCAACTTGCCAATTCCTGCATTAATAACGACACCATTCAACTGTGGCGTAAATGCTATTAATCTATCTAATTCTTCATCCAGACTAAGATCACAAGTCATCTTTAAATGCCCATTACCTGATAACGAATTAAAAGTCTCATTCAGTCTTTCCTCGTTCCTTCCAGTAATAATTACATTTGCCCCCAATAAAGAACACTCTATAGCGCATGCCCTACCTATTCCTGATGATGCACCAGTTATTAGGATTGCCTTTCCTTCTAATGAAAATGGATTATACATACAATATTACATTAATAAACAACAATTTCTGGAACAACCAAGTCTTCTGTCTCAATATAAGCAGAAGCCCATGCCAACCCTGTACCAAATGCACAAGCTACAGATTTTATCTTTTTTGAAGAATAGTCTTCTCTACATTGAGATACAATTGTCAGAGGAATAGATGCACTTGTTGTATTTCCATAGTCTTTTAAACTACTTGGAACTTTCTGCATATCCACTTTCAATTTCTTTGCTATTTTTTGAAGCATAAAAAGATTAGCTTGGTGCAAAAGCAGAATATCAATATCATCAAGTAAGACGCCACAACTTTCACATAACTTTTTAATGGATTTTGGAGGTGCAGAAATGCCAAAACTAAAAACACTCATACCATCCATAACGTCAGCAGTAACATCCTCTGGGGACAATTCTCCAAAACGAAGCTTCTGATCTAACAGAATTGAATCTGGATTCCATGGATGACGTGATCCTCCAATTTCTCGAATAAGAGCACCTCCGTCCTTTGAATTTGTTCCGTGATGGAAATGAATCATAGGGGCAGTCTCGTCATATTCCAAAGCAGTAACAGTACCACAATCTCCGAAAAGGGGCATACTTTCTCTGTCTTTCAAATATCGACCTAAAGTAACATTATCACCGTCAAGCAATAAAGCTCTCTTTATAGACCCATGACTAACCATAGACGAAAGTGTATTGAGTCCAACGACCCATCCTGGGCATCCCTCGTACAAGTCAAAAACCAAACAATCAGCTTTTAAATTCATTCTATCATGAATCACAAAGCCTGTCGGATGATTGAGGTAGTCAGGAGTTTGTGTCACATAACATACTGCATCTATAGTATCCCTATCCCAGCCAAGCTTTTCTATAAGTAACTCAGCCGCCTTGAAACAAAGGTCGCATGCCGTTATACCATCACTTATGATATGTTTTCTCTCAACTCCTGTGGTCTCAATAACTTTATCTGCTTCTTCAGGAGTATAAATAGGGATATTTTTATTTTCCTCCACCTTAGGAGGAACACAGGCGGAAACACCCTTAATTTTGACATTTGGAATAGAAAAGAAAGCCATATTGTTACCTTTTTGCCTTTACTACATTGAACAAATCCTCTACTGTATTAGAGTTGCGAATATCATCTCCTTTTAAGGTTATATCATATTCTTCATCAATCATAGCGATTACACTCAAAGCCACTAGCGATGACCATTCATCAAGCTCTTTGAACACGGTTTCAGCCTTAATCATACTTGCATCAGTATCGTCAAACTGATCTGCAAAATTCTCAATGAAATCAATTAGTTCCATATCATTTACTTATTACAATTATTATAAAAAACCTATTATTTGCTCATCTTTTGGTGCAAAGATATAAAAATTATCGAAACAAACCAAAATCTTTAGTTTTTTTTTGTTTGTTTCTCTAATAATTTGTACCTTTGCCAATAAATAATTGATTTTACACATAAAATACATCCCTTATGAATGCAAAAATCATCCATCCTACAGAGCAATATAGAAACGAATTAATTTCATATATGCATAAGAAACATCCTACATATTCGGATGCTTTTATTCAATATGATGTTGACGAAGCTATTGGTAACAAAGAATTTGAAACGAAGTCTTTTATTGTTGTCAACGAAAACGATGAAATTGTTGGGTGTCATTTTTACTTCAATACTAAAGCATGGATTAAAGGAGAGGAGAGAAATGCATTATGGGGTCACAACACATATCTTGACAAAGAATATCGTCGAATAGTTGGTTTGGATATGGTGTTGGAAATGACAACTGTTAAGACAGGATTTGGTTATGGACTAACCGATATCAATTACAAAATCCAACAACTTATTAAGGGCAATATTTTTATAAACGGATTACGAAAATATCACAAAGCCAATTTTTGGTTCTTCTGGGGGATGTTATTAAAATCCATAGGTACAAATATTCAAATACCAAAATCACTCCCTTCCCACATTAATTATGGAAAAGAGAAATTCACTCTCTGCCAAAATGCCAATGAAATAATTATTCCTAATGGTGGTTTTTGGTACAAAGATATTTGCGAGGTGGATTTTATAAGAGACCATAAGTTCCTAAACAAACGTCTTTTTAATAATCCAGTGAACAAATATTACATATATACTAATCAAAACAGAAACTGTTATTTTGCAATTCGACCGATTCTTCATCAAGGAATATTGAGCATACAAGTTGCAGATGTAAGATACCTCCACACACAACCAGAACACGCAAAGACGATACTCCATACTATAGAAAAAATATGTACCAGACTACATGCGGGATCATTATTATTTACAACTAGTGACAAAATTATTAAAACACTATATGACAAGGACTGGCTTTGCAAGAGCTATCCCGTAGCTTTTATTTGTTCAAAAAAGAATGTATCATCAGCAAATGCCAATATCATAATAAATGCTGCTGACTCTGATGACGAATATTACCAATAACATCATTCTTTCCAATACGCATCCAATACGTGATGAGGAATCCGCTTTTCCTCTGGTGGCAACTGCATATAGTCCCCGTATAAACTTTTTAGCCAGACATCGTATCCAATAGGAATCCTAAATTGCAAGCCTTCAAATTCATGATATGTGGTTTGTTCAAAGACAGACGTGTCAACAATCTCACGTATACCATAAGGTACTGAAATCAACCCCGCTTTTGGAGTTGTACCAAATGGATATTGTCTTGCAATCTTATCCATTCTTTCCAATATATCATGTACAGAAAAAGGAAATAAAATTATTTTTCCAAAAAAATTTCTTATAATCTTAAACAAACTTCTCCTAGTATAATTAGCTTTCTTTATGTGCAGTAGTTTATTAAGTCTATCCATCTTTTTGAATTGCATGGTTCCTTTTATTCCATCAATAGGGAATATATCAACAAAAACTCCATATTCATCAGGTTTATAGTGTAATTCATCAATCCATGTCCTATTATCGTATGCCTTTGCAAAAGGAATTCCATATTTCTTGCTAATAGACATCTCTAAAACTTTTGTATAATCATATTTTTGGTTGAATGATTTCATGAGAAGGTCATAGTCAGGACGAGGCATTGCTATGTCAATATCATCGTCCCACGGAATATATCCATTATGTCTCACTGCGCCTATTAAAGTACCATATGCCAAGAAATATCTAAGATTATTTTGTTCGCAATAGTTTGCCACATCCTGCAAAACCTTAAGTTGTATTTCCCTTTGTTCGTTAACAGTTAATTTTCTCATATCAGTTGTTTTTTAAAAAATTATTTACATCTTTGAAAAATGCCCATATCATAATCAGAATAATAATTCCAATTGGAAAAGCAGCAATAATAGATACTGATTGTAGTCCATACATTGAATTCTCTGCAAAGATGAGCCCAATTGGGAATAAAATAAAAATAACAGCCCAAAGTGTACGAATTGCCTTATGAGGTTCTTCATTGGCCCCAATACGCTTGTATGAATAGATGGATGCGATGAGTGTCAGCGTGTCAAATGAGGTGGCATAAAACATAACCATCGTAATAACTAATAATATCATAGCAATGTTTGGGAAGGGCAAGGTTCCAAGAATGCTCAAAATCGCATCATAATAGGTACCTCCCGCATCAATCATACCGATGATGTCCAATCCATGTTTCATTTGTTGTGCCAAACCGTAGTTTCCAAGAATAATAAACGAAGTGAAGGTTCCTGCCAAAGCCCAACCATACCCCCCGAGAATTGTATTCTTAATGGTACGTCCTTTACTGATGATTCCAATGAAAAACGGGGTTCCAATTGTCCATGCCATCCAGTATGCCCAATAGAATAGTGTCCAATTTTGCGGGAAGGATGTTTTGCGTAATGGGTCTAATGTTGTTGAAAGACTAATGAAATTCTGAATCAGGTTGCCGAGACTCTCAAATCCGGTCTCAAGGATATAGCGCGACTCACCACCTAAGAAGAATACATAACCCAGGAAGACGAAGAAGAAATAAATACACCATTTAGCCATTTTTGATATTCCTTTCATGCCAAACCAGACAGCCATCGTATATGTAACCGCAATAATAAGTAACAAGGCAATTGTTAAGAGGTTACTATCTGCCAATCCAAAAACATTACAGATAGCTGCTGACAAAAGTGGTGTTGCTAATGAAAAGGTTGTTGCTATTCCAGCAAGCATCGCTAAAATGGCGATAATATCAATAAAACGCCCCAATCCTCCATCCATCTTCTCCTTAAAGATAGGACGACAAGCTTCAGAGAAGCGTTGACGCTCTCGTTTGCGAACGTGTATCATAAAGCCAAAGCATACAGCAAGAATCATGTGGAAACACCATGCGATAGGTCCCCAGTGAAAGAGCGGGAACGTAGGTACCCATGTCTGCATATCGCCCATAGCCTTTACATGTTCGTCACTGGCGTACATTGCCCACTCACTGAGAGAATAAAACATGATGTCTGCCGCTAAGGCAGAGGTAAAGATCATGGCTCCCCAAAGGAAGTTGTTGTATTCGGGCTTTTCTACTCCACCAAGTTTTACTTTACCATATTTAGAAAAAGCAGTCCAGATAGTGAGCCAGAAAACACCTACACCCAAGATGGCATAATAAATACCGCAGTCGTCACCAATAAATTTGCGCATGCTTTCCAAAATGGTTTTTGAGCCTTCTGGGTATATCATAAAAAGTGCTCCTAATGCGGCAACTCCTAAAAATGGTAATAATGTGGTAATCCAATCAATACGACCTTTTACACATTCTTTCTCTGTCATAATCATAATTATTTAATTTCTCTAAGTTTGCTAAACCACGATGGAACCTATCAATACCGTATGATCCGAAATCATCGCCATTAGCTTCCTTGATAATAGTCCATTGTGCCCATAAACAATCCCATAGTATTTGATAGCACAGTATTTTCTGAATTGCACTATCAGGAATAACACCATTAAAATAATTTGATAGGATGTAATCTTGGTTTTCTTGGGTGAAATTGTTCTCAAGAAATAAGGCGGCTAAATCAGCCATCGGTTCATTCATACCAGAATATTCCCAGTCAATAAGATTGATTGTTCCGTCTGTATCCTTGATGAAGTTCTCAGCAACAGCATCGTTATGACAAGGGTGTAACTCAACGCCTAGATGATTCAATTTATTCTCTAACCCCATGACTTGGTCACGAATATCCTCCCATCCTTCATACATCGTGGCTCCTGCTTTTTCTATAAGATTGTCATATTTCTCTATTTCGCGAAAAATATTAAAGTCTGACTTGAATATGATACCTGAATGATGAAGTTTGTGGTAAATATCTATGATTTTATTCATGTTGTCGTAACTTTGAATTGTCACAAAATTGAGAGTCTCTACATCCTCTATAAAGACTGATATTTTCCATCCTTCTATAGGATGCATATATACGAACGTTTTGTCTAGCCCCAAATCTTTGGCTGCTTTTAAGGAAAAAAGCTCGTTTTTTCGGTTTATAAGTTCTTCGGTACCTGCTCCAGGATGACGGTAGACATATTTCTTTCCGTCTTTCTTGCAACTAAATGCAAAGGAACAATTAGTCATACCTTTTTTTAACACATCAATCTCGTCAATATCTTTTTCTTCGCATCTTAAGACACTGCATATATTCTGAAACATCTTGCAACCTGTATTGTTGATATATTCTTCATCAAATTGCCGTAGTTCCTCTAATGAGTCAAATTCTTCAATATCGTGGGGCTGGTATCTGTGAATCTTCATGGGAGGTAACACGTTAATATAGCGAGCGTAGACATCCTCCCAATAACCAAGGCGAGTTTCACCCCGATTATATTCTTTCTTCATGATTTCGCGGAACTTTTCAGAGAACTCCTTGTTAAAGAACACGTGTCCAACCATATACCATGAATTGCAACCTCCAATTTTTACGTCAATAATGCTATCCTGATTGTCTGTCGTCAGGCAGTATTCTCCAGTTTCCTCTTCTGAATAGAGTGCTGAATAATAACTGTTGTTTTCAGGATTACCGATAAAGACATTTTGGGGGAAGTAGTTATCCGAGGAACAAATATAGGTGTCGCTTAATTCTTCTATTACCCGAATAATTGAAGATGTATTGTTATATCGATTATAATCCTCATTAATCACAATCCTTACCCCGAACTTGTCACTCAGATACATAAACATTTCTGCCATATATCCTACCACAATGACGATGTCAGAGATACCAGCTTCCTGAAGTTGGCGAATTTGTCGCTCTATCAATATCTCCCCTTTTACTTTAAGAAGACCTTTGGGTTTCTCGTAAGAAAGGGGAGCGAAGCGGGATGCAGTACCCGCTGCCATGATAATCGCGTTTCTTTTCATCCTTAATAGTTAAATGCTGCAGAAAATGAGACATAGCTTTTTTCCATGAATGGATTAACTATGTACGATACACTGACAGGAACGGTTATTTTGTTAAATGAAAAATCATGGGAATACTTTAATTCAATATTGCATACGCTGAAGCCATGTGCATAATCATTGTAAAATGATTTGTTAAGGGCTGCACCAACAGCAAGTGACAATATATTATCCTCATCAAAGTCATAGTGTCCTCCAATTTCTGCATAGCTCGACCATGCTAGATCACCAGATTCTGGTTTCTTGTCGGCACCAGCAAAATAAGTAGACAACAAAAGCCAAATTGGCAGTTTGTTGGGAGTATATTGGAGGCTTCCTTCTACCCAGTGTCCTGTTTCTTTTCCTTTTATATTAAAATATTGATCACTTTGTCCAACGGCTGTAGGATAAAAGTAATCATTAATAGATAGGGTAAAACCTTCGATTGTGTAACTAATACCTAAATCCACTTCTTGATGACTACCGTCAGTGGCATAGCCTCCCATAGCGTAAACATAAAGTCCTTTGTATTGGTAGTTCAGTGTTGGGAACAATACAGGTGAGGTGCCATATTCTATACCTCTCCACATATATTTACTCTGTCCCATCAATGACAAATGGAAATCACTTCTCTTTTGAAAACTATCTACACCTTTATCGTGCTCTTGAGAAAAATCATCAGCAATCACATAACTGGTTCTAGATACAAATGATATCAAAATAATGCCAAATAACAAACGATTCATACTAATATATATTTAATTATAATACTTTATCTCAACGGTTACTATCTTTTTAACAAACCTAATAAAACCATAGCAGAATGACACAAATGATACCAAGTCCATTTGACTTCTCTATAATCTGTTCCATACACATATTTCCCCAAGAAGGACGTTATATTCAACTGATGCCCACCATTGGGGAATAATATATTATCAGAAAAAAGATCATCAATAAAAAGAGTCTCATTATAATGCTTCTCATTTATAGTTTTTATTTCATGCAAAGACACATTTGTTCCATATTCCACAGAACAATCTTGTGACACTCTTAAATATTTATTATTAAAACAAATTAATGACCCTCCATTCCTTCCGTATTTATTTCCTTTAAATATTGGAGAACAAGGATGCCTAACCAGTTCACCCTTAAGTAAATTATTTGTAGTAAATAATTCCTGTCTTATTTCCCAATTATTCCTATAAGATGTAAACAAATAATATACACCATTATTCTTGAAAACGTGATTATCAACATAATTCGAATTAGGACCAGTTCTCTTCTCTTGCTTTAATAATACACGAACAAAACTAAACGAGGTACAATCTCTATTTGCTTCATACAATCTTATTGATTGGTCTTCACCAGATTCAGGAATCATATATACTTTTCCTTCATCTTCAAAAACATATGGAAACGACAAATGAAACTTCTCTTGAAGAACAACTACAGGATTGCTCCAAGACTTTAAATCGCATGTATTCATCATCATAATTCGACCTGGAGAAAAACCTTTTTGCTCTTCATAAAAGAGATATAATCTATTATCTTTAACAAATAAAAACGGATCAGCTTGAAATAATATTGGTTTATATTTCCAAAGTCCTTTTATCGGCATGCGTAAAATCAAATGCTTCTCATCAAATTCTGACAATGTTAATTTGTCATTTGCAAAGAGTTGAATGGCGAAAACGCCATCTCTCTTTTTGAAAAATGCCTTAATCGGATTCATCTTTTTTATTTTTCACCTTATAACACCCTTATATATTTCCTCCCATTGCTCCATCACAACTTCTTGTTTCCGAGTCGCTGCAAAAGCACGAGCTTTCTTTCCCATATTCTTTCGTTCTTTCTCATGAATAATAAGCCACTCTATCTTTGCAGACAAATCTTCCACATTACCATCTTTTGCCAACAAACCATTCTCACTATCACTGATGATTTCACGAGGTCCATTAGGACAATCCAAAGAAACACAGGGGACGCCACAGGCCATTGCCTCAACTAACACCAATGGAGAAGCTTCATGTTCTGAACAAAGCACCAACATCTCACTACGTTTATATTCATCATATATTGCTTTGGTAGGCTCATGAATAATAACACGAGATTCTAATTTCAAATCTGAAATCTGGCGTATAAGATTATCTTTTTCGTTACCATCACCAAAGATGTCTACATGCCAGACTGGATATTTATCAGCAATCATCGAAAAAGCTGTAATCAAACGATCAATTCGCTTCTCATGGTTAAAGCGTCCAACAAAAATAATCCTTCCTGGGTCTTTGGGTACATCATCTATTACATCTGGATATAACGTAACAGGATTGGGAACAACTTTTACATTCTTAAAATGTTGACGCCATCCACGGGCATCACTCTCCGTTAACACGACCAATTGTGCGCATTTCTTCAAATCCCTAATAGTTTGACGATAATAAAGTTGAGTAATCTTAGACTTAAGCCATCCATCAGATACACCAACCTTTCGCATGACATAATCGTAAGTGTTATGAAATTCGGCAATCACAGGTATAGGACTTATAGAATCAATTACAGCCCCCATCAATGTCTGCCAGTCAGAAGCCAGGACAACCACATCTGGATTAAACTCACGAATGACAGTTCGAAGATTCTGTCGGAATTTTCTTTTTAGGCGATAAAAATGATACAGATGCATCGGCATAGAGTACTTTGACAATGTGAAGAAGCGGCAATTCAAATCCCTATACTGAACCGATGAATGCAATTCGTAGGGCAAAGGATGCGTCCCTTGTTCATAGCTGACCAACATTAACTGATGTCCAACTTTTGCCAAATAATTCGCCTTGTCTGTTATTACCCGTTCTGCACCTCCAACAAGAGCAAACGACCGATGCATGATTAATATGCGCATATTATATCTATCTATCATTTAAATTTCCATGGCATAAGCATCACCTCAGCCTTTCGGACTAACTTCCGTCCAAAGATTTTGACGAGGAATGCCCGTCCTCTATAATATGCCTTTGCTTTAGGAGAAAACCACGAATTCTGGTAATGATGAATGGCATAGGTATAAGGGGTAATCTCAACCTCACGAGAATCAAAAACTTTAGGAGAAAAGAAAGCATCGTTAAACTCCAACACCTCTTTCTGCATATCAAGGTTCCGAATATTCAAGCTATCCTCTAAAGAGAGAACGCGTATTGGTTTAATCTGCTCTATCTGACGAATCATAATATCGGGCACCGTTTGAATATTTAAACTACCATCTTCATTGATAAAGGGACGATCTTGATAATAATCCAAGCATGCCTTAATCCAGTCGCACCCTTTCTCTGCTCCCATTATGGCAGCCTCAGGGGTTTGAGCTTTTTCGGCTCCCATGAAATAAGGAAGATCAAGCAAATCATCGAAACTCTTCAACACTTCCACATCTGAATCTAAATAGACACCACCATAATGGTATAAAGCATAAAAGCGGATATAGTCAGCTGCAAAAGCATATTTTTTTTTCTCAAAGGCTTGGCGAACCCAAATGGATGAGTTTAAATCAAAACGATTTGTATCCCAAAGCATCACCTCATAATCAGGCAAATACTTTTTCCATGTTTCCAAGCATCTGGCAATCTTTGCCGGATATGGATCACCACTCAGCCAACATAGATGTATTATTTGGGGTATCATATAACTACTTATTCTATGTATATATAAATTAATGATGCAAATTTAATCATTTTTATTGAATCTGACAAATATTTCGGGAATTATCTACTATTTTTATATCAGTTGCTCAAATAGGGCTTTCCATTTTGGCATAATCAACGATGCATCATAACGCCGAGAAGATTGAATTCCGGCCTGTCCCATAGATCTACGTAATTCCGGGTTCTCAATAAGCCAACATACCTTCTCTACGAATTCTTCTATATTACGATCCTTAATAAGGAAACCATCTTTACCATCAGCAATAACATCAGCGGGGCCATATGGACAATCGAATGCAATGACGGGTAAACCACAACTCATCGCCTCAGCAAGGACCAAGCCAAAAGGTTCATAGAGGGAGGTCATTAATAAAATTGAACCCTCCTTATATTTCTCCATGATGTTTGATGAAGGAGGACATAGATTAACATTTGCGTCCAACCTATCTATTTCATAACGTATTTCCTCTTTAAGTTCTCCATCACCATAGATATTCAAACACCAATCAGGATGACAGTTCTGAACGCTCTTCCATATTCGAAATAGCGATAATAAATCTTTCTGCAAACAGAGACGCCCCACGAAAATAGCTGTTTTCGACTTACAATCGCTATAATCACCACTCATATTTAAATGCACGACATTGGGAATGACGTTGACATTTTTTGTCAATCTTCGCCAATCATTTGCATCACCATTGGTCAAAGCAACCGTCATTTGGACCTTCCAAACAAAACGTTGCATCCATTTTATTTGCAATTTACGAAGCCATCTACTTCCATCGTGTCGCCATGATAGACATAAAGAATGAGATTCAAAAATTAAGGGGATGCTTCCTTTGATCTTTAGGATATCATGAAGGTAATCGAGCCTAGTACATATAATGACATCAGGAGATAGCTCACTGATCTTTTCTATAAGCCTTGTTCGAAAAAAGCGATGAAGCCGATTTGAAATAACAAATTTCTTAATTCCTAAATACTGATATTTGGTATGGAATTGAACATCAAGGTCATGAAAAGTCACATCATCAGATAGAGGATAAGCAAGAGGATGAAAACCTTGGTTGACCGTTATCACAAAGATTTTGTATCCTTTTTGTTTCGATAGCCAATTAACTTTGTCTGTTAGTACACGTTCCAGACCTCCTGTTATAGCTATAGCATCATTGACATAAAGTATTCTTGGCATCCGTATCAATGTTTTACCAGATTCTCATCACGATCCTCATAGTGATCTTTTTTATAGAAAATACGGGTTATCCCCCTACCCTGTATTTTGACATGCTGCACAAAACTTTGCCAAAGGGATTGAGAGCCAATGGTACCATAGCCAGTGACAGGACGCGCGTGATGATTATATAAAAATGCAATTTTACCATAAGGTTTTAGCGACAATGCCAAGGAACCATCCTCACCTCGTCGGATGTCCGTACGAATCTTAACCTGCTTTGCATACTCAGCATTAAATGCAAAGACCATACCACGAACACATAGTTCTGGGCGTTTGAAATGCTGAACATACAAAAACATATCACGAATCATTTCAAAAAGGAACAAGCCGAAACGGGAATGATTCTCGTCAGGGAAGAAACTCCAAAAAGAACTGACACAAGAGACGTCAACCCTTGTCAATTTCGTCATCATCAAGTCCACATAACGAGAAGGATAGAAAGTATCGGCATCTATACAAAAGTGGTATTTACCTTTAGCATGGTCCAAGCCGCATTGCCTTGCAAATCCCGGACTTTGCTTCAATTCATTAAAATAAGGGAGGCCTAGACGCTGATACACTTCTTCGGTTCGATCCTTGGAATTATTATTCACGCCCAAAATCTCAATCGGATATTGAGACTGCATTTCGCTCAAAGACCACAAACAAGCTGGCAGACGTCGCTCCTCATTATAAGCAATCACAACTACGGATACTAAAGGATTCTTGCTTTGTTTTTCAGCAAGCTTCTCTTTAATTTCTTTGAATATGCTTTCTGAAATCTCGTCAGGAGACTTCCCATAAATCGACAGATAATTATCGTACCATTTTGCCATAATGTCTTATTTTGTGTGCGAAGATACGCAAAATCCTCCACATTTCCAAATTTTAGATTAACTTTTTCAATTTACCAAGAATCCAAATGGTTGCAACGCATATAGGAGCAGGCAGTTTTCCTATCATGTACAATAGTATATTCTTACAACGAGACAGCTGAAAGGTGCTAATCTGACTCCATGTGGCAAGATGATGCATGATGGCTTTTATTTCTTTATTAGATATAGGAGGCAGTATATTTTTTCTTCGTTTCAATATATTGCAAGCGATATAAAAATCTGTCATAACAATATTGTAACAACGATTTGGGAAATACACCTTATTATATAATATAGATGAAGTCTTTTTAAGATGTTCTATAGCATGAACATTCTTCATTATTTCTTCTTTTGAAATAATTTTGCGCTGTTGATAGTGTGAAAGCGAATTCTCCCTACAAATATATGAATATGTTATATCTGGCAATAGCACTGCTCGAGAAATATAAGTCACCAAATCGAAAGTAAAAACCAAGTCTTCCCAATAATTAGAATTGAGGAAATAGTGTTTATTTGTTCTTAGTAATGACGTCTTGACAATATAATTACATGCAGAAGCCTGTATGCCTCCGTATTTACAATAAGCAAAGGCTGCCAATTGATCTAATTCCGTAAACACCTTGTATGGATACTGGAATAAGGTCTTTTGTCCATCCAAATCCATCTTCTCATAGGAACCAAAAACTATTTCTGCATCGTGTTTACGGGCATGTTTCATCAAGAGAGAGATAGCATTCTCAGCAATGACATCATCAGAATCCAAGAAATAAATGAATTCGCCTTTTGCCTCATCAATAATATCGTTTCGTGACGTAGCAACTCCCATATTATGTTCATGGGAAATAATTCGGACATCTTTTCCACGTGGATGATGTTGTATGACATCCTGCACTTTGACTGAAGATCCATCCCCACCAGCATCATCTATCAACAAGAATTCTATGGACTCATAGGTCTGGGACAGAGCGGATTCTAACGTCTGGTCGATTGTGTCGATAGAGCGGTAGAAAGGGATGCCTATGGTTACATCATAATTCATCTTTTGCCGTTACATCATCAAAAAGGTTCTTCCATTGTAACGCGATGTCTTCAATCAAATAACGCTTCGAAGATTCGTGTGCTCGATTCCCCATCTGAGAACGCAACTGATCATCTCGTATCAAGCGGAGCAGACTATCAGCATATTCATCAACATCAAAGGGCTTTACTAAAATGCCGTCTTGATTGTTAGATATAATGTTGCGAGGACCATTTTCACAATCAAACGACACCACAGGGACGCCGCAAGCCATCGCTTCAATAATAACCAATCCAAATCCCTCAAAACGAGATGGGAGTGAAAAAATAGAACTACCCAAATAGGCTTCCTTCACATCTGTCAAACTGCCATGCAAATGGCAACGGGTCTCATCAATGCCCAATTCATGTATTAATTCTCGATATGGTGTCTGATTACCCTGGCCATAGATGTCTAAGGTCCAGTCCTGACATTGTTTCTCTACCTTAGACCAAGCCTTTAACAATAAGTCATTGCCTTTTTCGTAAGCATAACGACCTATACAGACTACACGTTTGGTAGAAAGTGTGCTCACATGGTCCACTTTAAACGGAATAGGATCCGGTATCAAGTGGACATTGGATAATTCTGGCCAATCTCGCTTGGCATCTTCCGTCAATACCACCATCCGATCCAATTTCTTCAGGTGCGTTAACAGGTCATTCATCCAGAAACGGGCAAAGAACTGCTTCACGAGATTATTGTCACGACTGGTAAAATTGCGATAATTGGAACGATTGACATGTAATTCACCTATTTTATGGCTACCGTCAGGAATGGAATTAATGAAGTTAATCTCACGTCGCAATACACTAATGGTAATATCAGGACGAATACGCATGAGTTCAGATTTCAGCATCCGGCGGTATCTGAACTGCTTCGTAAGATAGAGGAATATCTTTTTAACAAAAGAAGCTTTCCATAATTCTTCGAAGCCCAGGTTCAAATTAATCACTGTCACTTTATCTGACAAAGGGAAGAAGCAATCCCTACCATTCCCTTCCGTTACAATAATAGTAACATCATAATTGTAAGCCTCAGCAAAATAACTGGCCTTGAAAGATACAACTCGTTCAACACCTCCAGCAGAATATAATGCGGGGGCACAAAAACAAATCTTGTATTTCCTTTGATTCATGAACTGATTGTATCTGGTTTTGCATGCAAATGTAGTCATTTATTTGTAAAAACACAAAAAAAAGCAAGATTATTTGGAAGTTTATGAAAAAATGACTACCTTAGCCAAAAATTTTAAGCATGAAGAAAGCTTTATTTGTCATTTTCCACGGATTTGATCCCAATAACGGCATCAGTAAGAAGATATTCTATCAGGTGAATGCCTTAAAAGCCTGTGGGCTGGAGGTGCATCTTTGTTATATGGATGAGAATTCAGGCAAGAAACGATTGATAGACGATCAAGTCATTGCAGATTATGGGGATGGCATCATCAGTAAGATCAAAAAGAGAACTGAATTCTCCTCAGTTACGCAATATGCCAAAGAAAATGGCATTGATTTCGTCTACTTACGCTCAAACCATAATGCAAGCTATTTCACGATACAGATGGTGAAACAGATGAAGCAAGACGGCATGAAGGTGGTTATGGAGATTCCCACTTATCCTTATGACTCAGAATATGCTGCACAGGGTATGAGCAGGCAGATCTTTCAGGATAAGATCTTTCGAAATCAACTAGCCAAGCATTTAGATGCGATAGTTACATTCTCTGACTATGACACCATCTTCGGACAACGGACCGTCCGCATCTCTAATGGCATTGACTTTGACAGCGTGAAAGTAAAGCCTTCTGTGAATAATACTTCGAAAGAACTGAATCTGATAGGCGTGGCGGAAATCCATACATGGCACGGATTTGATAGATTGGTGAAAGGTATGGCGTTATATTATTCGAAGCCACAACAATATATCGTGAAGTTCCATGTAGTGGGCTATTTCTTCTCAAAAGAGGGAGAGGCTGAATTCAGAAAGATGATTACCGACCATCATATGGAACGATATATCATTCTCTATGGTAAAAAGCATGGCGGTGATCTTGATACAATATTCGATTATTGTGATTTCGGCATTGGAAGTCTAGGCAGACATCGTGTCGGCATCGATAAAATCAAAACCTTGAAGAACAGAGAATATGCCGCCCGGGGTATTCCATTTATCTATTCCGAAACGGATAGTGACTTTGACAACAAACCCTATATATTGAAAGCGCCTGCAGACGAAACGCCGATTGACATTGATAGGATCATTGCGTTTTACAGGACGGTTAAACTGACGCCATCTGAGATCAGGGATTCTATTCAGGATCTGTCATGGAAGTGCCAGATGGAACGCGTTATAAAAAGTGTTTAAGACATGAAAAGAATCTGTTTCCTTGTTGACAGTATTTTCAGCATTGGCGGCGTACAACGCGTTACTGCTGTCATAGCTAAAGAATTGGCAAATACGTACGATGTGACCATCGTTACTTTTGATGATCTAAAGGCTAAGGATTTATCTCTGTATGAGCTACATGAAGCCACTATCAATTATCGTTTCTTTACTTATCCACAAGTTGGATCCTATTATGATAAGATATGTAAGGCATATAGTGGTTTTTACCAAAAATACCGTCTTCAATCAAAATGGGCTTCGAACCTCTATGCACATAGTTCCTTCCCTACTCCTTTGAGGAAAGCGCTAACAAAAGAGTTACGAAATGGCAACTATGATATTATCATCGGTGTACATGCGCCATTAGCAGGTCGTTTGGCTACCATGAAAAGAGATATGCCTAAGGTCAAGTGCATTGGATGGATACATAATTCATTTGAAGCATTGTTCAGTGAAGGATTTATCTATATTGGAGCTGCCAGGAAAAGACATTACGTTTATCAATTCAGAAAACTGGATGATGTGGTTGTACTTTGTGAGCATGATGCAGAAACCTACCACCAATATGATCCTGCATTCAAGCCCTCCGTGATTTATAATCCCCTGACATTAGAGCCGGGTACTCCATCGACGGGAACATCGAAGTCGTTTTTGGCAGTGGGACGTTTCTCACGACAGCATAAGGGGTTTGATTTATTGATTGAGGCGTTCCATCTGTTCTCACAGAAAAACAAGGAATGGACATTGGATATTGTGGGTGAAGGCGTGGAAGAGGAACTATACAGATCACTGATTAAGAAATACAACTTAGAGGATCGAGTGACGATTCATTCCTTTACCAACCATATACAAGATTATTATTCAAACGCTCAGGTATATGTGCTCAGTTCCAGATGGGAAGGATTCGGACTCGTGTTAGTAGAGGCCATGGCTCATGGATTGCCAGTCGTTTCTTCCGACCTGCCGACAAGTCAAGAAATTATGGGAGATTTCGGTCTCTATTTCAAAAACGGAGATATTGAAGCATTGGCAGAGCGGTTGGAAGAGGCGACTCACATCGATTGGAGCAAGAAATCACAAGAAGCATTTGAAATTGCTAAAAGGTTTGATATCAACAATATCATCAGTTGTTGGAAAAAACTTATAGAAAATGGTTGAGAAAGAAAAAGTTATAGAGTTTATCAGGTTCGGTATCGTTGGTTGTATAGCCATCGCTATTCAATATGCCGTCTATCTGTTACTGATTAACTACATGAACGAGACGATAGCCAATACAATCGGCTATATTATCAGTTTCTGTTGTAACTTCCTACTGACCACCTACTTCACCTTTAAGGTCAAGCCCAATAAGAAAAGAGCAGGAGGCTTTGCTTTCAGTCATTTGATGAACTGGGGTATCCAAACCATGTTGCTTAATTTCTTTCTCTGGGTGGGCGTGGATAAGGTATGGGCACCGTGGCCAATGTATGCCATCAGCGCCCCCATCAACTTCCTATTTGTGAGATTCTTTGTAAAGACAAAGGGCGAATAAGCCAGAAAAGTATAAAAAAATTTGGAACTCTCAATAAATCTTCGTATCTTTGCAAAAAGAAACGGAAAGAATGAATAGCGAACAGATCAGGGAGAACTTAAAAAACAACCCGAAGTTGAAAAGACTCGTTGACTGGTTCATTATGAATCAGGTTCAGACACGTCCTCGCTGGTATGTCCGGATGTTGGCTCCTCTCTATCAACACAGAGGCAAGCATTCGGTAATTCACTGTTCTGTCAGGATGGACACCCCCCCATACAGGAAGTTTTCATTAGGAGACTATAGCGTGATAGAATCGTTCAGCTGCATCAACAATGCCGTGGGCGACGTCTGTATCGGTGACCATACTCGCGTAGGACTCCATAATACGATTATCGGCCCCGTGACGATTGGCAGTCATGTGAATCTGGCACAAGGGATTACGGTGACAGCCCTGAACCACAATTTCCTTGATACAGAGAAACGAATTGATGAACAAGGCGTCTCAACAGCGCCTGTTACGATAGAAGACGACATCTGGATTGGTGCGAATGCGACCATCTTGCCAGGTGTGAGCATCGGAGAGCACTCTGTTGTGGCAGCCGGTGCAGTAGTAACCAAGGACGTCCCCCCCCACTCGCTCGTGGCTGGGGTGCCCGCTAAAGTAATCAAACAAATATGAGAATAGGTATAGAAGCACAACGGATCTTCAGAAAGAACAAACATGGCATGGACTATGTGGTTCTTGAGGAAATCAAACGACTGCAGGAGATGGACACCAGAAACGAATATTTCATCTTCGTGGCACCAGGTGAAGACCGTTGTATAAAAGATTCCCATAATGTTCATATCATGGAAATCGGTAATGGTTTCTACCCGATATGGGAACAAGTGGCCTTGCCACGTGCCATCAAGGAACTTAACCTCGACATGCTTCATTGTACCAGCAATACTGCACCCTTGCACTGCAAGGTTCCCTTGATTCTGACACTTCACGATATCATCTTCCTGGAACCAAGGGACAAGTCTAACCATTCGTTTTACCAGAATCTCGGATGGTTCTATCGGAAACTGGTCGTACCACGTATCCTGAAGAAATGCAAACGTATCATCACCGTTTCCGAATTTGAACTTAATAATATCGTTTCAAAGCTATCGATTCCCCGTGAACGGATGGCGATGATCTATAATGGATTCAACGAATGGTTCAAACCTTCCTCGGAACCGGACTTCACCTATCAGAAATATATATCCGAATCAGGCTATTTCTTCTTCCTGGGTAATACTGACCCGAAAAAGAATACGGAGCGTACGCTGATTGCCTATGCAAAATACCTGGAGAAATCGAATACCAAGCGTAAACTGCTGATGGCCGATCTGGACAAGCAATATCTGAATGATATCCTGAGCAGAAACGGTATTGAATCCATCCGAAAGATGATTGTCATGCCAGGCTATATCGTGAACAGCGATCTGCCTAACATCTATAACAACGCGTTCGCATTCCTCTATCCTTCACTGAGGGAGAGTTTCGGAATTCCATTGCTTGAGGCAATGGCCTGCGGCACACCTGTGATTACCTCGAACACCTCATCCATGCCTGAGATTGGCGGACCATACGCCATACTCATCAATCCTGAGGAACCTGATGAAATAGCAGAGATGATGCTCAAACTGGAAAAAGATGATGATTTCTACCGCCAACAAGAGAAAATAGGAATCGAACGTGCCAAACTGTTCTCCTGGAAACAAACGGCTGAAAGACTGCTGGAACTCTACGAAGATGTCTATAAGGAGATCAAGCGGTCATCCAAATAAATCCAAAGAAAGGTCTGGGTGACGGACTTCCTCAGATTCTGCTGCTTCAGCCTCAGCAGCATGGCTCTTGAATTCCAACATCAACTGACGGGCATCGGCATTATTCCGGGTATTCAACCGATAGAAGCCACGACGTCCGGTATTCTCGATTAATGACTGTGGCGATTTGGAATTCTTCAGCAGATATTGTTGTACATAATTACGGACATCTTCGATATCCAAAGGTGAAAACAAAGTATTATTCAGATTATACAGATGTTTGGACAGTAGCTGAACGCTAATGCCCTGATCACCCACATCGGTAAGAATACTCAATATCTGCTGGTCGTATGTCATATTAAAAAAGGTCGGTAAAACAGTGCTTACCGACCTTCTTTCTATTGCTGTTAATTGTCTTATGCCAATGTAACTTTCTCAGCGTCGTTGGCGAGCTTGCCCTCCTTGAAGAGCCAACCCAGACCGAGAAGAGTCTCCTCCTCAGAAATCTTTGCAGCCTTAGCAATCTCCTTAACGGTGAGAGCCTTACCAGCTGCTGCCAGTGCCTGATAAACATCACCTGCCTTGAAACCAGCATTCTCTGCGTTTACTACGAATGCGGCCTTTGCAGCTGCCTTAGGAGCGGCGGCCTTCTTTACAGGTGCGGCCTTCTTTGCGGGAGCGGCCTTCTTTTCAGCGGCTGCCTTAGGAGCGGCGGCCTTCTTTGCTGTTGCTTTCTTTTCTGCCATAATACTTAAAAAAATTAATACTCTTATTGAAGATTTATACTTCTTTCTAATTTACGGGTGCAAAATTAGCACTATTATTTCAGACAACTTATTGATATTTAAGCATTTTTGACGAAAAACAAACTATTCTTGATGTAAGTCAACTGATTCTTTGAGCTCCACCTTCAAGTTCAGCTCATCCAATTGCTTCGGATCCAACTCGCCAGGAGCATCCAACATGACATCACGACCACTGTTGTTTTTCGGGAAAGCAATACAGTCACGAATGCTGTCGAGACCTGCCATCAGAGACACAAAACGATCGAGACCGAAGGCAAGACCAGCATGGGGTGGTGCACCATATTTGAAGGCATTGATGAGGAAGCCAAACTGTGCCATTGCACGTTCGGGAGTGAAGCCCAGAATCTGGAACATCTTCTCCTGTAACTTACCATCGTGGATACGGAGTGAACCACCACCGACCTCAACGCCATTGCAGACGAAGTCATACGCCACAGCACGCACCTTTTCAGGAGCGGTATCCAACAGAGGAATATCATCAGGATTAGGCATGGTGAACGGATGGTGAGTGGCCATCAAACGCTGCTCCTCATCACTCCACTCGAAGAGCGGGAAGTCGACAATCCACAGACAGACAAAGTTGTCCTTATCACGCAGTCCAAGACGATCGCCCATCTCCAGACGGAGGGTACAGAGTTGGATGCGGGTCTTATTGGCATTGTCACCAGAGAGAATCAACACGAGGTCGCCATCCTTGGCACCTGTTGCCTCCTTGACCTTAGCCCAAACCTCAGGCTCATAGAACTTATCAATGCTAGACTTCACAGTGCCATCCTCATTGAATTTCACATACACCAAACCCTTGGCCCCCACCTGCGGACGCTTCACAAACTCGGTGAGTTCATCGAGTTGTTTGCGAGAATAGTTAGCACAACCAGAAACGCAGATACCACCGATGTAGTTAGCATCATTGAAGACGGGGAAGGTACCGGTGCCTTTGAGCTGATCCATCAACTCCACGAACTCCATACCAAAACGAAGGTCGGGCTTATCAGATCCGAAACGACGCATAGCCTCATGCCAGGTCATACGCTGCAATGGGGGAAGTTCAACACCACGGACCTCCCTGAACAGATGACGAGCCAGATCCTCGAAGAGTTGAAGCACATCCTCCTGTTCTACGAATGACATCTCGCAGTCGATCTGTGTGAACTCGGGCTGACGGTCAGCACGCAGGTCCTCATCACGGAAACACTTGGCAATCTGGAAATAACGGTCGAAACCAGAAACCATCAGTAACTGCTTCAAGGTCTGCGGAGACTGAGGCAGGGCATAGAACTGTCCGGGATTCATACGAGAAGGTACCACAAAGTCACGGGCTCCCTCAGGAGTAGAACCAATCAGAATCGGTGTCTCCACCTCAATGAAATCCTTACCATCCAGGAAGTTACGAATCAAGATGGTCATACGGTGACGCAATTCAAGATTCTTACGAACAGCGTTACGACGCAAATCAAGATAACGGTACTTCATACGGATATCATCGCCACCATCAGTATTATCCTCAATGGTAAACGGCGGTGTCTGACTCTCGCTGAGGATGTTCAGTTCCTTCACCAGAATCTCGATATCACCCGTTGGCATCTTGGGGTTCTTGCTCTGGCGCTCGCTGACCTCACCCTTCACCTGAATACAGAACTCACGTCCCAGTTTGTTGGCACGCTCACAAAGTTGAGCATCATCTGCCTCATTGAAAACAAGCTGCGTCAGTCCATAACGATCGCGAAGATCGACGAAGGTCATACCACCCATCTTACGGCTTCGCTGTACCCATCCGGCAAGTGTTACCACACTGCCTGCATCTTGGAGCCTAAGCTCTCCACAAGTCTTACTTCTATACATATTTATTAACTTTTTATCCTATTGAGGTGCAAAATTACATAAAAATTATGAATTATGCATTATTAATTATGAATTATTTTGTATCTTTGCCCCGAAAATGAATAAAAACGTCAAATTATGAAGAAGATAGTAGTTATGACCCTGCTGCTCATCTGTGGAATGACAGCAGCGCTGGCACAGAAACCAGCAGAGATAAAATTCGACAAGTTGACCCATGATTTCGGGACTTTCTCTGAGAAGAATCCCGTGGTGACTTGCACTTTCACTTACACTAACGTTGGCGAACTGCCGTTGGTGATCAATCAGGCTGTGGCAAGTTGTGGATGCACCGTTCCCGAGTATACTAAGACTCCTGTAAAACCAGGCGAGAAGGGTGAGATCAAAGTCACCTATAACGGAACCGGTAAATTCCCCGGTCACTTTAAGAAGATCATCACCGTCAGAACAAATGGCACTGTGGAAATGACCCGACTCTATATAGAAGGGGATATGACAGAAGCTACAGAATAAAACAAATCACCCGCCACGAGGCGGGTGATTTGTTTTTTAGAACGTATAGTTGAAACCTATTGAACTGTATTCCTTAAACTGCCAGTAACCTAAATCAGAATCCCGTTTGCCTGAATCATCAAATCGAGGATAGAGGAAGAGGTTGGCACTTATGTATTTGCTCACCTGCAAAGCGAAGGTATTCTCCCACTCGATCTCTGTACGCTTATAGGAGGTAAAGGCATAGAAACGACTCTTCCACTTCACAATGTCATTAAGTTTCCATTCGAGATCGGCTGTGATCTGAGAACCGAAATCCAACAAAGAATGCTTGCCATCGTCGACACCATGACGAGAGGGGAACCAATCTGATCCGTTAAACCAAGAACGGTCGACATAACGATAGTTCAGGGCGATGGGCGACAAGTTAACAGTTCCTGTGAGTCTCTTATCGAAGGCCTCCACCTTGTAATCCATACCAAGACCGACATTCAAATTAAACGGTGACATGAAATCTGAATAGGTTTTGGTATCATTGGCCTTTAAACCGCGGGTAAACTGTGTATAGGCAATCAACTGGAGGGTGTAATACCATTTCTTTGTAGCCTCGAGTCCAATTTTACCCGTATAACGGATCAGGTCTTCATTCGACTTGTACTTATGCACAGAATCGGTACTGGTGCGCTGGAATCCGAGTTTCAACTCCAGTTTATTGTCCCACTTCCACTTGTTCTTATTGTCATAATTGGCCTCTAAGGTCAACGCACCAACGGCAGAATAGTTAGACTCACCACCCTTGTACCAGTTGCCAGACACATAATTCTGCATGAACTGCAAAAAGCCATCGCCCTTTCGTGTCCAGAATTTGGGTTTCTGAACGTCGACCTCTACAGGCGCCTCATCCTGGAACTCCATAATAGGGGCTTCTACCTGTTCCACGAAATCAAGGGTATTTTCTATCGGCTGGTCCACATCTTCGCGGACTGAGCCAGTTTCCTGAAGGTCGGTCTCTGTGGTCTTCACAAGATCAGGACGGTTCAGATAGACGGCCAATAGGGCATTGTCGACTTCATCATCAACCTGATCTGTCTCATCTAGAGACAAAGCATGAGTTGCCACATTGTGGTAGAATGTCAACGGCGTAAACAGTCGATAATACTGTCCTTTCAGGCTGTCATTTGGCTGCACGGCACTCGCGCTGAGCGCAGAGGTTACCGCAAATAATAATGCGATTTTTCTCATAACTGAGTGCAAAGTTACGATTTTTTTTGTTTATTCTGCCGAATTGCCAAAAAAAAGTTGTAATTTTGCACCTTGATTTGCGCGTACATTAAATATAATAGAAACAAAAAGAAATTAAACAATGAATAGAGACACTATTATCGGATTTGTATTGATTGCGTTGGTGCTCATTGGTTTCAGTTGGTACAACCAACCTTCTGCAGAACAGATGGAGGCCATGCGTAAGGAAGACAGTATCGCTGCTGTCATGAAAGAGAATGCAGAAAAGAAACAGAAAGCAGAGGCTGCCGCTAAGAAAGCAGAGGCAGAATCAGCAAAGGAGGATTCCACCGCTTTGTTCTTTGGTGCACTGAATGGCAGCGAAGAGGAAATCGTACTGAAGAATCAGAAAGTTGAACTGACATTCTCCACCAAGGGCGGTACGATGACCAAGGCCGTCATCAAGAACTTCACCGATAAGAATGGCAATAAAGATGTGACGCTGTTTGACAAGCAGGACCAGCGGATGAACTTCCTGCTGTCAGGCAAACAGGATAATATCATCACTCAGGACCTCTACTTTACCCCATCGAACATCAGCGATTCGACAGTCACCATGACTGCTCAGGCCTCTGATGGCGGTAGTATCGTGTTGGATTATCTCCTCGGCCCGGATCATCTGCTGCATTTCTCATTAACAGCTAATGGACTCGGTGGAATGTTTGCTCCGACTTATAAGGAGATGGACATCGAGTGGAATGGTCACAGCCGTCAGCAGGAGAAAGGTTTCTATTTTGAGAACCGCTATACAGCACTGTTCTATAAAGAGGCCCAGGGTGGATCTACCGATAATCTGTCGGAAACAGAGGACAAGACCAAAACCATCGAGGAGACACTCGACTGGGTGGCCTTCCGTAACCAGTTCTTCAGTGCTGCGCTGATTTCTAAAGATAATTTCTCAGGAGGTTCTACCCTTGCTAGTGTACAGGATCCGAAGGAGTCGGGCTATCTGAAACAGTTTGATGCCAAACTCCGCACAGCTTTCGACCCCTCAGGTCAGAAGCCCTCGCAGTTTGAGATGTATATCGGTCCGAATGACTTCCGTCTGATTCAGTCGGTGGAGAAGCAGAGTCAGTTTGGCAAAGACCTCGACTTGGAGCAACTAGTGAATTTAGGTTGGTGGCTCTTCCGCTTGATCAACCGTTGGTTTACACTCTATGTCTTCGACTGGCTGGCTTCATGGGGCTTCCCGATGGGTATCGTGCTGATCCTGATTACCCTCTTGCTGAAAGCCATCACCTTCCCAATGGTGAAGAAGAGTTATATGTCATCGGCCAAGATGCGTGTACTGAAACCAAAACTCGACGAGGCTACCAAGCAGTACGACAAGCCCGAGGATCAGATGAAGAAACAACAGGCGATGATGCAGTTGTACTCGCAATATGGTGTATCACCATTGAGCGGCTGTCTGCCGATGCTGATTCAGATGCCTATTTGGATTGCCATGTTCTGGTTCGTACCCAATGCCATTCAGTTGCGCGGTCAGTCGTTCCTCTGGATGGAAGACCTTGCTACCTATGACCCCATCATCTCATGGAACTCCCACATCTGGGGTATCGGCGATCATCTGTCGCTGTCGTGTCTCTTGTTCTGTGGTTCTAACATCCTTTACTCGTGGTTTACCATGCGTCAGCAGAAGGATCAGATGGTGGGTGCTCAGGCCGAGCAGATGAAATATATGCAGTATATGATGTATCTCATGCCGCTGATGTTCTTCTTTATGTTCAACGACTACTCCAGCGGTCTGAACTTCTACTACTTCATCTCACTATTCTTCTCATCAATCATCATGTGGACACTCCGCAAGACGACCAACGACGAGAAACTGCTTGCCATCCTCGAAGCCCGCTTCAAGGAGAACAAAAACAATCCCAAGAAGAAAACCGGCGGTCTGGCTGCTCGTCTTGAAGCCATGCAGAAACAGGCTGAGGAATTGCAGAAACAGAGAATGAACCAGCAAAAAAAATAACGATATGAGAACGAAGAGATATCTAGCTATCCTAGTAGGTCTGGTCCTTCTAGGTTCTCCAAGCAAAGCAGAAGACGTGAAAATCGGAAAACAGAATATCAAACTCACCAGTAACCTGATGACCCCAGAGGCACTTTGGGCGATGGGACGTATCGGTGCTTGTGAGGCGAGTGCTGATGGCAAACAGATTGTCTATCAGGTAGGCTATTACAGTGTGAAAGCCAATAAGAGTCAGCAGAAGATTGCCGTCATCAATGCTGACGGTACTGGCAACACGACACTGACCACAGGAACAAAATCAGAGACCGATCCCACATGGTTGAACGGTAAGATTGTCTTCCTTACAGGCGGACAGATCTGGACGATGAATCCAGATGGTACTGATCGCAAGCAGATTTCCAATACTTCAAAGGATATCGAGGGCTTCAAGTTCTCACCCGACGGCAAGAAAGTGATCCTACTGCATAGCATTGATTTCTATGAGATCATCAAGAAGAATCCCGATGACCTGCCCAAGGCAACGGGACGTCTGGTAACAGACTTGATGTATCGGCACTGGGATCACTATGTGGAGAGTATCCAACATCCGTTTGTCACTAATGTGACAATGGAAAATGGAGAATTGAGAATTGATAATGACGCCGAGGTCGATATTCTGGAGGGTGAGCCCTACGAATGTCCGATGGAGCCCTTTGGCGGCATAGAGCAGTTGGACTGGAGTCCCGACTCCAAGCAGATCGCCTATACGTGTCGCAAGAAGACGGGTCTCGCCTACTCCATCTCTACCGACAGCGACATTTATATATATAATATAGGTACGCGCGAGACGAAGAACCTCTGCAAACCCGAGGGATATGTGGAGCCGGAGATCGATCCGACCACCTCGATGAAGTATCAGAAGGTGAATGCCCCAGAGAATCTGAAAAACAATGTGGGCTACGACCAGAACCCGCAGTTCTCACCCGACGGCAAGTATGTTGCCTGGCTCTCGATGGAGCGCAATGGCTATGAGGCCGACCGTAACCGTCTGTGTTGCTACGATTTAGCGACAGGCGAAAAGAAATATCTCACAGAATCATTTGACTCGAATGTCGATGCTTTTGTTTGGAGCGATTCGAAGGATGCCATGATCTATTTCATCGGTGTCTGGCACGCTACAGAGAATCTCTATGCCATCAATTGGAAGGGAGAACTGAAAAAGATGACTGAGACATGGGATGACTTCGGTTCTATCCATCTGATGAACAATGGGAAACAGTTGTTGATGGAGCGTCATAACTTCACCTCACCTGCTGATTTGTATATCGTCACTCCGAATTTCAAGAAACCCGAAAAGACGGCAATCACCCAACTGACTTTCGAGAACAAACATATTCTCGATCAGTTGGCCAAACCAACTGTTCAGCAGCGTTGGGTGAAAACAAGTGATGGAAAAGAAATGCTGACATGGATCATTCTTCCTCCGAACTTTGACGAATCGAAGAAATATCCTACCCTACTTTTCTGCGAGGGTGGTCCTCAAAGTCCTGTCTCTCAGTTCTGGAGCTATCGATGGAATTTCATGATTATGGCTTCGCAAGGTTATATTGTTGTAGCGCCTAACCGTCGTGGTTTACCTGGCTTCGGACAAGAATGGCTCGAAGAGATTTCAGGCGATTGGACGGGTCAATGCATGCAGGACTATCTGGCTGCTATCGATGATGCCGCCAATAATCTGTCATACGTAGATAAAGACCACTTAGGTGCTGTCGGTGCCAGTTTCGGTGGTTTCTCCGTCTATTATCTGGCCGGCATCCACGAGAAACGTTTCAAGGCGTTCATCGCTCATGATGGTGCCTTTAACCTCGCCGCGATGTACACCGAAACAGAGGAGAACTGGTTCTCGAACTGGGAGTACGACGAGGCTTACTGGCATCGTCCGCAGCTGCCCAACGCCAAGAAGACTTACCACGACTCGCCACACAAGATGGTGGAGAAATGGGATACGCCCATCCTCTGCATTCACGGTGAGAAGGACTACCGCATCAATGCCACACAGGGTATGTCGGCCTTCAATGCCGCTCGTATGAAAGGTATCCCCGCCGAATTGCTCATCTTCCCTGATGAGAACCACTGGGTGCTGAAACCCCAGAACGGCGTGCTTTGGCAGCGGACGTTCTTTAACTGGCTTGACCGCTGGTTAAAGTAAAATCAGAATAATCAGAAAATAAAGAAATATGACTCAAGCTATTCAGAAAACTCTGCGCGATTCCGCCGGTATGCGGTGGACCGCTTTGCTGCTGCTCGCCCTAGCGATGTTCTGCAGCTACATCTTCATGGACATCCTCTCGCCCATCAAGGACCTGATGCAGGAGACCCGCGGTTGGGACTCCACAGCCTTCGGTACGATGCAGGGCTCAGAGGTATTCCTCAACGTATTCGTGTTCTTCCTCATCTTTGCGGGTATCATTCTCGACAAGATGGGCGTTCGCTTCACTGCTGTTTTGAGTGCAGCCGTGATGTTGGTTGGCGCCTGCATCAAATGGTATGCCGTCAGCGAGAGCTTTATGGGCAGCGGACTCGAGACCTGGTTTACGAACAACCTGAATTACATCCCCATCTTCGATGAATTAGGTGTTTCACCCTTCTATGAGGGCATGCCTGCGTCAGCCAAGTTTGCAGCCTGTGGATTCATGATCTTCGGCTGTGGCTGTGAGATGGCGGGTATCACCGTATCAAGAGGAATCGTGAAGTGGTTCAAGGGGCGTGAGATGGCACTGGCGATGGGTTCTGAAATGGCTCTTGCCCGTCTGGGTGTTGCCACGTGTATGATTTTCTCGCCATTCTTTGCCCGTCTGGGTGGACAGATCTCAGTAACCCGTTCCGTAGCCTTCGGTGTCGTGCTGATGTGTATCGCCTTGATCATGACCATCGTCTATTTCTTCATGGATCAGAAGCTCGATGCTCAGACTGGTGAGGCCGAGGAGAAAGACGATCCGTTCAAGGTCAGTGATATTGGCAAGATCCTCAGCGACAGCGGTTTCTGGATTGTGGCCCTGCTTTGCGTACTTTATTATTCGGCCATCTTCCCCTTCCAGAAGTACGCTGTAAACATGCTACAATGTAACCTGACACTGACGCCGCCAGACGCTGATTCGTTCTGGGCCAACTCGTCGGTAACCATTGTACAGTATGTCATTATGCTCATCGTGGCCGCCGCAGGTTTCGCCTCAAACTTCCAGAAGAAAGCCAATATGAAATACGGTCTGTTGGCAATCTCAATCATCGCCCTCGTTACCTATTGTTATATGGGTTATATGCGTCAGTCAGCTGAGTCGATTTTCGCAGTATTCCCACTGCTCGCAGTGCTGATCACCCCGATCTTGGGATCTTATCTCGATCATCATGGTAAGGCAGCCTCGATGCTAGTGCTTGGTTCGCTGTTGCTGATTGGTTGTCATCTGACGTTCGCCTTCATCCTCCCGATGTTCAAGGGTAATGCAGTAGGAGGCATCATTATCGCATATGCCACCATCCTTGTGCTGGGCGCTAGTTTCTCTTTGGTTCCCGCCTCACTCTGGCCCTCTGTACCGAAACTGGTGGATGCCAAGGTGATTGGCTCAGCCTACGCGCTGATCTTCTGGATTCAGAACATCGGTCTCTGGCTCTTCCCACTGCTCATCGGCAAGGTACTTGACAAAACGAATCCCGGTGTCACCGATCCCACACAGTTCGATTATACGGCTCCATTAGTGATGCTGGCCTGTCTGGGTGTAGCAGCCCTTATCCTTGGCTTCGTACTGAAAGCCGTCGACAAGAAGAAAGGTATTGGTCTCGAACTCCCAAATATTCAGGAATAGTATGAAGATAGGATTCGACAACGAGAAATATCTCAAGATTCAGTCTGAGCATATCAAGGAGCGCATCGCCCAGTTCGACGGTAAACTCTACATGGAACTTGGTGGCAAGCTCTTCGACGACCACCATGCCTCACGTGTGCTGCCAGGCTTCAAGCCCGATTCCAAACTCCGTATGCTGGGACAATTGCGCGACAGCATCGAGATTATCATTGTGGTCAGCGCTGAGGATATTGAGAAGAACAAGATCCGTGCCGACCTTGGCATCACCTACGACGAGGATGTACTGCGTCTGCGTGATGAGTTTATGCTCCGTCAGTTTATGGTGGGTAGTGTGGTGATTACCCATTACAACGGTCAGCATGCAGCCGACCAGTTCCGGCATCGACTTGAGCGTATGGGCATCAAGTCGTATATCCACTACCCCATCGACGGCTATCCCCACAACGTGGAACTCATCGCCAGTGACGAAGGTTTCGGAAAGAACGACTATGTAGAAACCACCCGTCCACTGGTTATTGTAACGGCTCCAGGTCCTGGCTCTGGTAAGATGGCAACCTGTCTCTCGCAGCTCTACAACGAGAACAAACGTGGCATCCGTGCTGGTTATGCCAAGTTTGAGACATTCCCCGTATGGAACCTCCCGCTGAAGCATCCCATCAACATCGCCTACGAAGCCGCCACTGCCGATCTCAACGACGTGAATATGATCGACCCCTTCCATTTGGAAGCCTACGGCAAGACCGCCGTCAACTACAACCGCGATGTGGAGATCTTCCCTGTACTGAACGCGCTCTTCGAGGGTATCTATGGTGAGAATCCATATAAGTCGCCTACGGATATGGGCGTTAATATGATTGGATTCTGTATCTCTGACGATGAGGTATGCTGTGATGCCTCTCGCGATGAGATTATCCGTCGTTTCTACACAGCCACCAATAAGATGGCTGATGGTGCTGATAATGAGAGTGAGGTCAATAAGATCCGTATGCTCTTTAATCAGGCGAAGATATCTACTGCTACCCGTAAGGTGACAGTGGCCGCTTATGAGAAGAAGATCCAGAGTGGTCACACGGCAGCCGCTATCGAACTCGAAGACGGCACCATCATTACTGCTAAGTCAACGCCGCTCTTAGGGTGCAGTGCAGCTCTGTTGCTCAATGCCACCAAGTATCTGGCTGGCATTGACCACGAGGTCAAATTGATTCCACAGAGTCTGATCGAACCAGTTCAGAAGACGAAGATAGAATATCTGGGCGGCAAGAACCCACGTCTACATACCGACGAGGTGTTGGTGGCTCTCAGCGTGCTCTCTACCCATGACGACAATTGCAGGAAGGCTTTGGAACAATTGCCACGACTACGCTATTGTCAGGTTCACACCACCGTCATGCTCTCTGAGGTAGACCGTAAGATCTTCAAGAAACTGGGCTGCGGCCTTACCTGCGATCCGGTCAAAAAACAATAAGCATCGGACAAACACGGACTTTCTCGGACTCATTCCCCAAACAGTCTGATAAAGTCCGCGTCAGTCCGATACAAATAAAACAGTCCGATTAAGTCCGTGTCAGTCCGATGCAAATGAAAACTTCCGAGGCCATACGTCATCTGAACGACTCCCCCGTCGCAAGGTGGACGGTGCTCTTCATCGTAGCCACCGCCATGATGATGGGCTATTTCGTCAACGACATCATGTCACCCCTTGAGACGTTGTTGGAGATGCCCCGAAGCCAAGGTGGTCTCGGTTGGACACCATCGGATTACGGTTTCTTCTCCGGAGCAGGCAGCTTTATCAATGTCTTTCTGCTCATGCTCTTCTTCTCGGGAATCATTCTCGACAAGATGGGCATCCGTTTTACAGGTACACTTGCCTGCTCTTTGATGGTACTCGGCACACTGATAAAATATTACGCTGTCACCGCCGACCTCGACGATACAATTCACTATTCACTATTCACTATTCACTTGCCGCCATCGGTAGCGATGGCGAGCCTTGGTTTCGCCATCTTTGGTGTAGGCTATGAGATGACAGGTATCACTGTCTCGAAAGCGATGGTTCGTTGGTTCACAGGCCATGAATTGGCGCTCGCCATGGGACTCCAGTTAGCGATGGCACGCTTTGGAACAGCTGCAGCCTTGAGCATCTCAGCCCCTATTGCCCGCCACTTCACACTTTCTGCGCCATTACTCGTGGCTTTGGCCTTTCTCATCATCGGCCTGCTGGCATTCCTTGTCTTCTGTGTCATGGACCGCAGATTGGATAAACCTTCTGATTACTCCGAGAACTCCGAGAGCTCTGAATCCTCCGATGAATTCCGCTGGGGTGACATCCTTGTCACCCTGCGCAATCCCGGTTTCTGGCTCATCACACTTTTCTGCGTACTCTTCTACTCCGCCGTTTCACCTTTCCTGAAATTTTCCACAAAACTGATGGTAATGAAATATGGCGTCGATCCTGACCTCGCAGGCTTCTTCTCGTCGATAGCACCTTTCGGTACCATCCTGATGACACCGCTCTTCGGACTCGTCTACGACAAATACGGCAAAGGCGTGACATTGGTCATCACAGGCGCTTTGATGCTGGCCGCCGTTCATTTCGGCTTCTCGCTTCCGATGCATAGCAGTACCATCGCGATCGCTCTGATGGTGGTTCTCAGCATCGGCTACTCTCTGGCCCCAGCTGCCCTCTGGCCTTGTGTACCGAAGATCATCCCCCTGAAATGTTTAGGTACGGCTTATTCGATGATCTTCTTTATCCAGAACTTCGGACGTGCCATCATCCCTATGTTCGTAGGTCGTGCCAACGAGACCGACCCCACCTACACTACTTCCATGCTGATCTTCGGCTTCACCGCCCTTGGTGCCGCAATGATTGCATTTACCATGTGGTATGTAGACAAGCGTAAAGGCTACGGTCTGCAATTACCGAATATCAGAAAGTAGTTACCATTTAAGACGAACCACAAGAGGCAGGTGGTCGCTATAGCCAGGCTGATAGCGCATGCCATTGTAGGTACGACGGGGACGAAAACCGCCGTAGAGTTTTTCTGGTTCAAGGAGGAATTTCGGAGAATGGATAAAGGCGGTGTCCACCTTATTATATATAGAAGGCGAACCTAACACATGATCTATACTCTCCCACTCGCCTTGATAGCGATAGGTACCCCGAACTCCATTCTGTCCCTTAGCATCTTTTGTAAGATTCTGGATACCATGCTGACAGATTTGACGGAGGGCCGGACTATCAGCTCCATCATTGAAATCACCGGCAATCAATATTAGTGCCTCAGGGTTCAAACTTTGGATGGAATCAACAGACTGGCAAAGCCGATCAGCGACAACTTGGCGGAAAGGACGGCTATAACGCTCACCTCCATATCGGCTTGGTGCATGAACGACAAAGACATGAAGTGTATCGCCAGAGAGGATTTCACCACAAGCATAGAGAATATCACGCGTGGGACGCATACCTTCTATCGGAGAGACACGAACGGAATAACTATTAATAGGCGCAAAAGAGAAAGGTGAATACAACAAGGCCACATCAATGCCACGAAAATCTGGCGAAGAAGTCATCAGATATTCATAGCCGGCATTACGGAGCAGAGAACGGTGTATCAAAGCATGTAAAACTGAATCATTTTCAACTTCACAAAGGGCAATCAAATCGGGGATGGCTTCATCAGATGTCGACAGCAGTTCCTGGGCAATGTTATTCAGTTTTCGCCAATAGCGTTTTTTGGTCCAATGACGAGTGGCCTCAGGCAGGTACTCAGCATCATCCTTGCCCTCATCATCATAGTAATCGAAGAGATTCTCGCAGTTGAGTTCAACGAATGTCAGCGATTGCCCAAAAGCAAGTAACGGAAATAAACAGAGAAACAGAAGCCTAATTCTTCGCATGACGCTTAATCTTCCAACCGATGGAGGCGATAAAGATACTCATCAACGGCGAGAGATAGTTGAAGAAGCAATAAGGCAGATAGACCAGAGTGGCAACGCCAAGTACAGTACTCTGCGTCAGACCACAGGTATTCCATGGCACTAATACTGAAGTTACCGTAGCACCATCCTCACACGAACGACTCAACAATCTGGGTTCGTAGCCTCGCTGACGGAACGTATCCTTGAACATCGAACTGGAGAGCATGATGGAAAGATACTGATCGGCCATAGCAATATTACAGAAGATGGCTGTTCCCACAGTAGATGCGACCAAAGAAGCCGTTCCTCTGGCGAATCGCAGTACAATCCGCATCAGATCCTGTAACTGTCCTGTAGCTGTAAGCGCACCACCAAAGGTCTGTGCACAGATGATGAGCCAGATTGTCGGCATCATACCTGCCATACCACTGGTATGTACCAATTCGTTAAGTACAGGAATTCCCGTTTCAATATCAGTGCTGCCATAACACACCTGCATCATGCCCTTGTATTGTGCGAGCAATCCTGAACCAGCTTCACCAGAAATCTGATGAACAAGTTGCGGTTGTACCAGCAAGGCAACGATGACCGCCAGAAAGATGGCCAGGAAAAGCACGACCATCGATGGCCAGCGACGGGCAATCATCACACCCGTGAGTACGGGCACTATCAAGAGCCATGGTGAGATGACAAACGTATGTTGCAACCCCTCCATAAACTCCGCTACATTGCCATGTCCGGATACATTCATCGTAAAGCCCGCTATCAAGAAGATGATCAGCGAGATGCAGAACGTAGGCACCGTTGTATAAAGCATATAACGGATATGGGTAAAGAGTGGTGTACCGGAGACGCTGGAGGCCAGCACAGTCGTATCAGACAAGGGTGAGAGCTTATCACCAAAATAGGCGCCGGTAATAATCGAACCTGCAATCCACCCGTCATCAAAACCATGTGCCTTTCCGATACCCATCAGTGCTAGTCCAATGGTAGCAACAGTGGTCCACGAAGAGCCGATCATCAGACTGACTAACGCACAAAGAATACTACTGCTGACGAAGAATACCTCTGGACGGATGATCTGCATACCATAATAAATCATCGTGGGCACAATACCCGACACCATCCATGTACCACCGATAGCACCAATCAACAGCAAGATAATAATTGCGGGGGTACAACTGGCTATCTTGTCGGTAATTTCCTTTTCAAGATTCTCCCATTCCAGACGCTTCGAAAAATGACCGATCAGCACACTGACTGCCGAGGCCACTAGCAACGACACTTGTGAGGCACCATCTAGTGTTGCGTTGCCAAACACGGCAACGCAACATGTGATGAGTACAATCAGTACCAGAAATGGGATGAACGACAACATTTAGCAGACCTTCTCGAGGCGCTTCATGATAGAGAACATAAAGACGGCGGAGATCAGGCAGAGGGCAATAAAGACACTCCATACTGCCCAAAGAGGGATATTACCCCACAGATAACCACCGACTCCCACCAGTTTGTTACCGATGGCAGTAGCCACAAACCAGCCACCCATCATCAAACCCTTGTACTTCGGGGGAGCCACCTTCGACACGAAAGAGATACCCATCGGCGAGAGCAACAGCTCAGCGAAGGTCAGAATGAGATAGGTATAAATCAACAGCTGCGGTGTGACATCGGCCACATGAACAGCCACCGGCTCACCATCGGCACCCATCGTGACCTGAGGCATCGGCAGACCAAATGAAGCGACAGCCATCAGACAGTAGGCCAAACCTGCCACCACCATACCATAGGCAATCTTTCGGGGTGCAGAGGGTTCCTTACCCTTGGCCGACAAGGCACCGAAGATAGCAAGTGACACAGGTGTCAAAGCTACCACATAGAAGGGGTTGAACTGCTGGAAGATAGGTGCAGAGACAGCTACCACCTGGCCCGTAGTTGCATCGTATTGGAAGAACAGGAAAACCAAGGCAATCACGATGACTGCAAAAGAGATAGCCTTACCTTTACTGGTCTTGCTCTGGAACAAGGAGAACAGGGCATAGACGATGAAGATGATAGCCACCAGGTTCCACACATTGAAGGCCATGCTCTCAACACCCGTAGAAGTCTTGGCAGTAAATTCGTCAGCAAAATAAGTCAGCGACAGACCGTTCTGGTGGAAGGCCATCCAGAAGAAGATGACCACAGCGAAGACAAGACAGAGAGCAATAATACGAGCCTTGGTCTCTTCTTTCGACAATTCCTCTACCTCTGCCTGCACACCTTCCTTTTTCTTACCACCTTCCACATGACGGAAGGTACCACGGAAAATGTAATAGATAGCAATGGAGAGGATCAATGAAGCACAGGCTACAGCGAAGGCGAAGTGATAGGAGTCGTTGACACTCGTACCAAGATTTTGCTGAGCCCACTCCATGATTTTCACAGCTGCCGTCGGAGCAAAGAGCGCACCAATATTGATAGCCATGTAGAAGATAGAGAAACCTGAGTCACGCTGTCCAGCGTACTGCGGGTCATTGTAGAGGTCGCCCACCATCACCTGGAGGTTACCCTTGAAAAGTCCTGTTCCTAAACCAATGAGCACCAGAGCGGCAAGCATCACAACGAGTGCCAGTGTGTCGCCACCCAGAGGTACAGAGAGCAACAGATAGCCGGCAAACATGACCAGGATACCGATGGTAACCATACGACCAAAGCCGAATCTGTCAGCCAACCAGCCGCCTACGATAGGAAGGAAATACACGAGCATGAGGAAATCACTGTAGATCTCTCCTGCCCAACCTGCATCGAGTCCGTAATTGGCACGGAGGAACAATGCGAAAACAGCGAGCATCGTGTAGTAGCCGAAACGCTCACCAGTGTTGGCTAATGCCAACGCATACAAACCTTTAGGTTGATTCTCGAACATAATTATTTAATTTTAGAGTCTTTGGTTCTG
>JAEEGH010001975.1_pt1 | contig 57221 bp, 43 predicted proteins | sample 9134181 | NCBI WGS metagenome assembly JAEEGH01 (sample SAMN16246544, study PRJNA631951) | gut metagenome | biome: gut microbiome; feature: rumen; material: DP-attached | host: Bos | place: Iran: Karaj | collected 2018-10 | reverse complement strand
ACACCCAACACACTGATAACCAGAAAGAAAACCCCATCCCCTCCACACCAACTCCACCCCACCTCCACCCCTTCTCCACCCCCTCTCCACCCTCCGGCGGAGATGATACGGAGGTGCCCCGGAGATGACCCCCAGACGCCCCTGTAGCGGTGGCTCAACACCCCCTATTTACCGTGTGCCATACCCCCGATTACTGCGTATCAAGCGGAACCAAACAAGGGGTCTGTCTGTCTCACGCACGCGCGTGCGCAAATTGTTAATAAGTTTGTCTTTTTTATGTGCGACGTTTCAATGTTTTTTCGTATCTTTGCAATCTAAACAGAGAACAAGTAATACCCTATATGGAAGAGAATCAGAACATTGACTACAGTGCGAGTAACATTACCGTACTTGAAGGACTGGAAGCCGTGCGCGTGCGCCCGGCCATGTATATCGGCGACGTCAACGAGCGTGGTCTGCACCACCTGGTCTACGAGGTGGTCGACAACTCGATCGACGAGGCCCTGGCGGGCTTTTGCACCAAGATCGACGTACACATCAACGAGGACAACAGCATCACCGTCGAGGACAACGGCCGCGGCATCCCCGTGGACATGCACGAGAAAGAGCACCGCTCGGCACTTGAAGTGGTTATGACAGTGCTGCACGCCGGCGGCAAGTTCAACAAGAACAGCTACAAGGTCTCCGGCGGTCTGCACGGCGTGGGCGTGAGCTGCGTCAATGCTTTGAGCGACCACATGATTGTCAATGTATACCGCGACGGAAAGGTCTACCAGCAGGAATACTCCAAAGGCAAGCCACTCTATGCTGTGAAGGAAGTGGGTACCACCGACAAGCGCGGCACCAAGATCACCTTCCATCCCGACGACAGTATCTTCACCATCACAGAATATAAATACGACACCCTGCTGGAGCGCATGCGTGAGCTGGCCTACCTGAACAAAGGCATCACCATCGACATCACCGACCTCCGCGAATTCAAAGAGGACGGCACAACACCTGTGTGTGCCGACCACTTTTACAGCGACAAGGGCTTACGTGACTTCATAGCCTACCTCGACGAGAACCGTGAGAAGCTGATGCCCGACGCCATCTATATTGAAGGCGAGCGTAAGGGTATCCCCATCGAGATAGCCATGCAATACAACACTGGCTACAGTGAGAACCTGCACTCTTATGTGAACAACATCAACACCCACGAGGGTGGCACCCACCTGGCCGGCTTCCGCAGCGGCCTCACCCGCACGCTGAAAAACTATGCCGACCGCTCCGGTCTCTTGCAGAAAGCCAAGGTGGAGATTACCGGTGACGACTTCCGTGAAGGCCTCACGGCCATCATCAGCGTCAAGGTCGCCGAACCGCAGTTCGAGGGCCAGACCAAGACCAAACTCGGCAATGCCGAGGTGCGCGGTGCCGTCGACGAAGCCGTCAGCGAGATGCTGGAGAATTATTTGGAGGAGCACCCCAACGAAGCCCACACCATCGTGGACAAGGTCATCCTCGCCGCCCGCGCCCGCCAGGCCGCCCGCAAAGCCCGCGAGATGGTGCAGCACAGCAACGTCTTCAGCAGTGCCGGCATGCCCGGAAAGCTGGCCGACTGCCAAAGCAACGACCCTGCAGAGTGCGAGATATTCTTCGTCGAGGGTGACTCGGCAGGTGGCAGCGCCAAGCAAGGCCGCGACCGCCGTTTCCAGGCTATCCTGCCGCTGCGCGGTAAGATCCTGAACGTGGAAAAGGTGATGCGCCACCGCGCCTTCGAGAGCGAGGCCATCCGCGACATCTACACCGCCCTGGGCGTCACTGTGGGCACTCCCGAGGACCCGCAGGCCTTGAACCTCAGCAAGCTGCGCTACCACAAGGTCATCATCATGACCGATGCCGATGTCGACGGTGCACATATCGACACCCTCATGCTGACATTCTTCTTCCGCTATATGCCGGAGCTCATCGAGAACGGCTACGTCTACCTTGCCACTCCTCCACTCTACCTCGTCAAGAAGGGCAACAAGCAGGTCTACTGCTGGACTGAGGACGACCGCGAACGCGCCCTCCTGGAGTTCGGCGACAAAGGTATCCACGTGCAGCGCTACAAAGGTCTGGGTGAGATGAACAGCGACCAGCTGCGCGACACCACCATGGACCCCGAAGGCCGCCAGCTGCGCCAGGTGACCATCGAGAACGCCGCCTCGGCCGACCGCATCTTCTCTCTCCTCATGGGAGACGACGTGCCACCCCGCCGCGCCTTCATCGAGTCCAACGCCACCTACGCCAATATCGATGCATAAAAGAAAATTGAGAATTGAAAATTGAAATTATTATGGATAAACGGAATCTTTTATTGATAAGCAACAGCACCATGCGCGGCGAGGCCTACCTCGGCTGGTGCAAGGACATGATCGCCGACTTCTGCCGTCGGCACAACGTGAAGAAAGTGCTCTTCGTGCCCTACGCCGGCGTGAGTCTGGCTCCTAACGGATTGACCAAGAGCTACGACGCCTACGAGGCCAAGGTGGCTGCCGTATACAAAGAGTTCGGCGTGAAGCTCACCTCGGTGCACCACAAAGCATTGCCCGTCAATGCCGTGTATGACACCGACTGCGTGGCCGTGGGCGGTGGCAACACCTTCCACCTCGTCCGCGAGCTGCAGCGCACGGGCCTCATGCAGGCCATCCGCCAGCGCGCCTTCGACGGCATGCCCTATATGGGATGGAGCGCCGGCAGCAATGTGGCAGGTCCCACCCTCTGCACCACCAACGACATGCCCATCGTCATGCCTGCCTCGTTCGACTGCATGGGTCTGGTGCCGTTTCAGATCAACCCCCACTACACCGACTTCTTCGACCCGAAGCACGGTGGCGAGACTCGCGACGACCGCCTGAAGGAGTACATCATGGTGAACCCCAAGGCCACCGTCGCCGCCATCCGCGAGGCCACGGCCCTGCTGCTCGAAGACGGCAAGCTGAAACTCATCGGCAAACCCAATAAGATGAAGGTCTTCAAGACCAAGATGGAGAACACCAAGGAGTACAGCCTCCGCAGCAACATCGACTTTCTGCTGAAAGCATAATGTGCATGAGCAGCGCAACGAATTGAACAACGTTGCGTAAATATTGTTAAAAGAATCCCGTGCCACGGCAAAATAAAAATGCAATGACACGGGATATTTATCTTATTATTTCAAAAACACCATATAAGCAAAGAATGAAATAAATGCTCCCACGGCAGTAACTAAAACAGCAGTACCAAGATGATCCGGAACTTTTATTTGAGTATTCTTGGGAATTGATTCCAATTTCTTTACGGAAGATTTTTCTCCGCATAATGTATTAAAGTTTTTTGCAAGAGAAGTTTCACACCCAACAATAGACACATCTGAAATACAAACTATTCCGCCGCGAACACTTGGCTTATACGATATGGAATAATTTAGTGTATTTCCATCATCCTTCATAAAACAATATGAATCAATTATCACATAATCATTAGTCAGTTTTGTTCCATAACCAGCCGTCTTGGAAAACGACGTTGCTTCAACTTGGAGAAGATTTTTCGAATCTGTATAGACACCAGATTGATAATAACCTTGACCTGCAAGTTCATTGTTCACATCAAGAACAGCTTCATCGAACGTTTTCTTGGAGACAACCTGATAGGGAACCGTACAACTCGACATAACTATTCCCCCTAAAAAAAGGGGCATCAGAATTCTAAGCTTTTTCATTGTAGAAATATTATAAGGTTTCGCGCATTAACATTGTCGCGTGGTGTAAAATTCATAATAATGTTATTTTATTTGCCATCTCTCTTTTGACATGTTACCTTTTCCGCGCTTTTATTTCTATAGAACCTGTGCTTCTCGTGGAATACATCCTCATATGAGCGACGTTTCCTGACACGCTATATATGTCATAACGATAATATTCATTGCCATTAACATACGTCACTATTGTACTTTCATTAAGAGTATAAGTACCATTTCCAGTTCCAAAATAACCAGTTCCATAATAGGTTCCATTTTCATGAAATGTTATGCTGAATTGATAGTTACTATAGTATGAACTAGTAATATCAATCCATCCACTATTAGTTTTTACTTCAATTCCATCCCAAGTGCCAATTATCTGTTTTTGTAACTCATCGTCTTTACTACATCCTGAGAAAAGAAGTGCTGCCGATGCAAAAATGAGCATCAATAATTTGTATTTCTTCATTGTGTGGTGATTTTATAAGTTTTGTGCATTATTGCCGTCAAATAAAAAGGTACAAGCTTTTCCATCTGCCTTACTGGTTCACCACAAACCATCTACAATCATGGACACTTGTACCTATTATAGTACAAAAGTCCCAAGATTGTAGACACAGGCTCGAATTTGCTTCAAGGTGGTGATTCGTAAGGCAATTGAGTTCTTCTACCGTCATTGCCATTCTCTCGGCAATGACGGTGCAAAAATACGCACTTTTCCCGACATAGCAAAATATATTTTGCAGAATGAGCGAAATGTCGTATTTTTGCACACAAATTATATCAACGTACAAATCTATCAACAATTACGCAGATATACCCAACGGTTCTACTTTTGTACGAACCGTTTTTTTTTACAATCTACAGCCCATTGATTCCCAGTACCTAATAGGCACCATCTCTTACTCCTCTCTTACTCCTCTCTTACTCTTCCCTTAGTCAACCCTTACTTAGGTAGGAGGTGACATGGGGTAGACAAGGCCAGGAAAGCGCGAAAACGCTGTTTTCTTGGATATTGACCGGCTGCAAAAAAAATAGTTTTTGTTGTGTGGGCGATTTTGTGTATCTTTGCAGTCTCAAAAACATCAAAATGAAATACTGCAAAACTTTTGCTGCACTGCTGCTTCTGGCGGCATGGCTGCCGGCGGCGGCACAAAATGTCGTTACCTTCCGCGGAGACACGGTAAATTGGGTCAGGATTGCGGAAGACAACAGTTACCTCGATTGGACTGACCGTGAGATGATATATATGCCTTCTGCCTGGATTGAGTTCTTCCCGACGTGGAGAAACAGGCAGGTGCTGCTTGCCAGAAAGGCACAACGTACCCAGACCACAGAGATGGACAGCACAACAAGGTTGCACCTCGACAGCCTGATGAAAGAACTCAACGTTAGCCGTCCGGCCACTGCCGAGGACCTCGGCATCACAGAAAAAATGATTCGGAAACACGTTAAAGACCGCGCCGTTCGCAAGGGTTTCAGCAGGAATTCCAGATCTATTCTTTATCACCTCGTCAAGACTGGCGGTTTGGCGAAGTTCGACCGATGGTTGAACAAACTTTACGAAGAGAATAAAGACTCCAACCAAATTTCCATAGTCACTGACGATTTCATTTTTATCAATATCAATATTAATGATAAGACAGTGATCAGTCTTTGGCGATTCTATCCAGACCGCCCATACGACCTTCACGGCAATCATTTCAACCTGAACATCTACCGTCATCTCTGCGCCTTGCTCCCCAAGACCTTCGACTACTCATACGAGACTTTCCAAAAAACACTTATTTATAATTATTACGAATTCTTAGTTAATGACCCAAACAATTATGACTTCTAAGTTTATCGGTGCTCATGTGAGCGCAAGCGGCGGCGTGGGAAACGCCATACTGAATGCCGAGGCCATCGGGGCCAATGCCTTCGCCTTGTTTACACGCAACCAAAGGAGCTGGGTGAGCAAGCCGCTGCCGCAGCTGGAGATCGACGGCTTCAAAGCCCTGCTCGTCGACCGGGGCTTTAAGCCCGAGATGGTGCTGCCGCACGACAGCTACCTCATCAACCTCGGCTCTCCCGACGAGGAGACCCTTCAAAAATCCCGCGCTGCCTTCCTCGACGAGATGCAGCGTGCCCAGCAGCTGGGCCTCACCATGCTCAACTTCCACCCCGGCAGCCATCTCAACAAGATTAGTGAAGAAGAATGCCTCGACCAGATAGCCCGCGAGGTGAACCTCGCACTCAGCAAGACCGAAGGCGTGACAGCCGTGATAGAGAACACCGCCGGTCAGGGCACCAACCTCGGCTGGAAGTTCGAACACATCGCCCGAATCATTGCCGGCATCGACGACAAGAGCCGCGTGGGCGTCTGCATCGACACCTGCCACACCCTCGCCGCCGGTTACGACCTGAGCACCGAGATGGGCTATATGTTCTGCTTCGAGGAGTTCGACCGCCTGATAGGTCATAAATACCTCCGCGCCATCCACCTCAACGACAGCAAGAAGAACGCCGGCAGCCATGTGGACCGCCACGAGGTGCTGGGCGAAGGTTTCCTCGGCAAGGAGTTCTTCTCGCGTTTCATGCACGACCCGCGCTTCGACAACATGCCCATCATCCTCGAGACCCCCGATCCCATGCGCTGGGCAGACGAAATCAAATGGCTCCGCAGCCTATGAAAAACACTATTCTACTCAGTTTGGCAGCCATCCTGCTGACGGCCTGTGGCGCACACCATGAAACGCACTGCCTCGACACTACGCTGATGCAGACGGATGACAGCGTGTCATTTGACGAATGCTATGAAATCCGCTGGCGCAACCTTATGGCCGTGTGGGTAGACTCCACGGGGACCCTCAGCCTCACCCACGATTTCATCAACACTCCACCGCCGCCACCGCCGGGAGAGGCGTATGAATATGTGGACGACCGCGTTCCCACCGACCTCGGCCAGCTGCGCGAGCAGGTGAAACGATTCCTTGCCAACAGCGATAACGTCGACAGCTTGCCAGAGATGAGTATACAGGATATCCCCCTGTTGGGCGAGCGCCCCGTCAGCAAGGGTCTTGTGTCGCTGTTCACCCAAGATGGCGCCCCCGAGGCAACCGTCGACAGCGTGCGACACGAGATTGCCGCCGCCATCGTCGAGCTGCGCGACTCTCTCTCGCAGCAACTCTTCGGCCTCCACTACGGCGACCTTGCCCTCGACCAAGCCGCCGCCATACGCGCCGCCATACCGACATCGGTCTACTACTCCACCATCAACCGTTACTGCAAAATTGTCTGCTATGACGAATAAAGCCGCCATCCTGCTGTCGACCCTTCTCCTCCTCGGCGCCTGCAGAAGTCCTCAAGGATTGAACCTTGAATATTTTGTCGACGAGCACAAGCCCTACGAGGAGATTGGCTATGAGCAGCTGCCCGACGCCGCACGCGCCTTCCACGACCGTTGCCACACACCCGACGACATCGAAGAAATCTACTGCGGCTACCTCGAGGGCAGCGGCAAGAAAGCCTACGGCATCAACTTCCGCGACGGCAGCAAAATGCTCTTCGACAAAAACGGCCGCTGCCTGCTGATGGTAAACCTCCGCGACGGCCTCCCCCGTTGCTGGACCAACCAGATTCCCCTCTACAATGTTATCTACCGCACCATCGAAAAAGAGATGGCCCAGATGACAGACAAGCCCTGGGAGGTACGCATCCTCGAAGTACACCGCGACGGATTCCTCGTCAAAACGGGTCAGGGAGTGGACATCACCCTCTTCTACTTCGACAAACGCGGAAGGCTGAAAGACATCGCATACGAAATATAACAATCAAACAATATGTCCACACAACTGCACCCCGACACCCTGCCCTTCCTGCAGGAACTGACCGTCAACAACAACCGTCCGTGGTTCAACGACCACAAGGACCGCTGGCTGGCCATCAAGGCCGACTTCGAGGCCTTCACGCAGGCCCTCATCGACGAGATGGTGAAGTACGACGACACCCTCATCGGCCTCACGGCCAAGAACTCTGTGTACCGCATCTACCGCGACACGCGCTTCTCGGCCGACAAGACGCCCTACAAGACCCACATCGCCTGCTTCCTCAGCAGCTGGGGTCCGAAGAACAGCGGCGTGCCGGGCTACTATTTCCAGATAGGCACCGAGGAAGCCTATGGTCTGAAGGGCACCTGCAACCTCGGCGGCGGCATCTTCATGCCCACGCCCGAAGCCCTCAACGCCATTCGCCAGGAGATATTCTACTGCACCGACGAGTTCCTCGCCATCATGAACGAGAAGAACTACAAGCGCTACTTCGGCAGCGAATTCTTCACCCTGAAGAAACTACAGCGCGTCCCCAAGGGTTACCCTGCCGACTGGCAAAATTCCGACCTGCTGAAATACAAGGACTACACCACCAGCTACACCATGCCGGACAAGTTCATCGGCAGCGAGAAACTCTTCGACGAGGTGCTGAAGGTGTGGCGCGCCAGCGTGCCGCTCAACCGCTTCGTGCAGAGAGCCATGGAAGATGTGAGAAAATGACAAAAGTCTTATTCAAGCTCAAAACAAGTAATTCCGGATGAGGAAACGATTAGCACTTGCCACCGTCGCAGTATTGGTCCTGACTATCGTCGTCGCCTGCGCTTCGCAGCGCACGGCCTACAGCCACTCTATCCTCTCACGCCAACAGAGGGAACATGTGGACAAGGCCATCGAAGACATCGCCAAGAAGAACACCCTGCCGAGAATGGATGTGTGGGGCAGCAACAGTTACGACGTCACGGAGAGTCAACTGCTCAACCGCCTGCTGGCCATCGAGGACCTCGACTCGCTGGCGCGCACACACCCCTCCCCCGCCCTACGCGCCACCGCCGGCATCATCCTCATCGAGAAAGCGCCCCAGGCCGCCCGGCGCCTGTTGGCCGACCTGCTGGCGGACACCAGCTCCCTCATGATCACCACCTACGGCTTCTGCATCACGACCCAAAACGGCAACACCGTGGGCAACACGCTGCTCTCATACGCCCTCTACCACAACTTCTATTCACAAAAGGAGCTGGCATCGATAGACAGTCTCATCCTTTCCAACCCGGCCTACCGTCACCTGGACCGCTACCACAAACTCACCCATACGCCCATTCCGCGAGAAATGTTCTTCAACGACTTGAGAAAACACCCCTGGCGCTGCGGGCGCTTCCGCCCCGAGGTGCTGACCGACAACCGCCTGATTGCCGACACTCTCTTCTTCTATCGCCAAGCACTGCAAGCATTGCACATGCAGGGAACGCCTCGTTGCTACCTCCTCGATGTATACTGGAGCAATTTTAAAGGCCATACCCTGGTACAGCTCTATTTCGCCGAGCCCGACCGGCTGGCGCTGCTGCTCCTCGATGGGAAATACGACATTGTGGACACGCTGACCATTGCCCAACCCCTTCGCGAGCAGCCACTCAACGATACCGACACCCTCTTCACCCGCAGCCGTTTCGTGCTCAAGAAACCACCTGTTGCTATAAGTACCGAGGAACTGACTACCCGTCACAACCCAGACGGGACCCTTGACACCCTCGGCCGCAACGTCATCACACACAGCTACGACATCGACTTCGAATCTGGCCGCTTTGTCTTCAAAGAAAAGGGAACACAATACCTTGACACCGAGTCGGGTCGCATGATGCTCAAGAAAGAATAAACCTGTTTAAAAACAGAAGAAGCAAGCCAAAAGGCTTGCTTCTTCTGCATTTTATCGCACACTCGGGAAGACATCAGGTTAAGATGCCCGCCACCAACGAGACAATCAATGCCGCAGGGGCTACAAAGCGCACGAGGATATGATAGAACACTTTGAACCACGAGACTTTTAGTACACCATGGTTGGAGAGTTCGTCATAGATGTCCTCTTTTTTCATCACCCAACCAAAGAAGATGACCGTCAGCAATGCGCCGATAGGAGGCAGATAGGCACCGGTGAGCTTGTCGATCCAATCAAACAGATTCATCCCGCCAATAACAATGCCGCTGAGCGGTCCACCGCTGAACGAGTAAGCCACAATGACCGCCAGCACCGCCTCGGCCACGGAGACGAGCACTGCCGCCACATTGCGTTTCATGCCCTTGTCGGCAAGCCAAGCCGTCAGCGTCTCGAGGAGCGAGATGGCCGACGTCAGCGCCGCCAGCGTCAACAACAGGAAGAACACCACCGCGAAGAGGATACCGACCTTACCCATGGAGTTGAACACCACAGGCAACACCTGGTAAACCAATCCAGGACCACCAGCGGGATCCTGCCCGGCAGCGAAGACCGCCGGGAAGATGGCGATGCCTGCCAGCACAGCGATAACCACATCGCACACCGTAATCCATGTGGCAGTCTTCAGGATGTTGCTGTCGCGTGGAATGTAGGAGCCATAGACAATCATGGCACCCATGCCCACGGAGAGTGAGAACAGTGCCTGACCAAGAATGGCGAGGATGCCTTCCCACGTGAGCTGGGAGAAATCGGGATGGAACAGGTAGTCAAGACCCTTGGAAGCACCCGGCAAAGTCAACGAACGAACACAAAGCAGCAGAACCAGAACCAGCAAGATGGGCATCAGCAGTTTGGACACCTTCTCGATACCCTTCTGCACACCGCCGAGAATGACCAGCAGCGTAAACACGAGAAACACAGCCAGGAACACTACCGGTTTCCAAGGCGAAGCAGCGAAATTGGCGAAATGGTCGGCGAATCCGTCATTGGAGATAGACGCCAGCGTCCCCGTCACCGACTCCCAGAAGTAGCCAAGCGTCCACCCGGAGATGACCAGATAGATGGACAGGATGAGGAAGCAGGTAAACATCCCGAAGAGTCCCACCATTTTCCACGACGGACGTTTCGGATAGAGAGCCGGGAAAGCCTTTTCGGGAGCATAACCCGACCGGCGACCGATGACGAACTCCGTCATCAGCAGTACCATGCCGATGAGGAAGACGAAAAGCAAGTAGACAAAAAGGCAGGCGGCACCGCCGTACTGGCCACAGATATAGGGGAAGCGCCAGATGTTGCCCAATCCCACTGCCGACCCGGCGGCAGCCATCACCACTCCAAACGAGGAGGTAAAACCGGTTTTGTTGTTTGCCATAGTGTGCGTTTAGTTAAAAATGTGGAGACGCGCCATGAGCACGTCTCCACAGAAAGAGAATCATTGTTGATTATTCACCCTTGATATTGGGTTCCTCGAGGCCGTAACCCTTCTTCTTGTCGACGGCCTTCAGGTAGACCGAGATAAGCAGGGCGGCGATACCGAGGGCTGCCAGCATGACCAGAGCCCAGGTGTAGTCGAGCTCGTGGGCGGCAGTGCCTTCCTCATTGGTCTTGTTGAGCACAATGCCGATGAGGGCGGGGAACAGGCCGAGACCGATGTTCTGAATCCAGAAGATGGCGGCATAGGCCGAACCGATAATCTTCTCGTCGACCAGCTTGGGCACCGAGGGCCACAGGGCGGCAGGCACCAGCGAGAAGCTTGCACCAAGGACGAGGATGGTGACATAGGCCACAACAACGCCACCGGCGGCAGAAGCAGCCGAGACACCGGGCAGAATGAAGGCGAAGGTGAGGTGGCAGATGACCAGCAGGATGGAGCCGAGCATCAGCATCGAGGCAGCCTTACCCTTGTGGTCGACATAGTTGCCAAGAATAGGCGTGATGGCCACGGCCAGCAGCGGGAACACGGCGAAGATGGTTTCGGCGGTACCGCGCATGTAGCCCATGTAGCAGTAAACAATCAGAGCCACCACGGCAACACCCATCAGACCATACTTCATAGCCTTGTTGTTTTTCATGAAGTTGCTCGAGAACGAGCCAGCAGCCACAACAAGCATCAGAATGTACTGTACCCAGGTCACCGAGTCACCGCCCCAGAAAGTGTTGGGGTCGGCCGGTGTGAGGTCAAGGTTGCACTGCAGCATATTGACTGCATACTTCTGGAAGGGGAATATTGCGCTGTAGTACAGCACGCAAAGCAGGGCTACCAGCCAGAATCCGAGGCTTGTGAAAATCTTGCCAAGGTCACTGACTTTGAAGGGGTCGTCCTTCTCCTCGGCCTCGCCGGTCTGGCCGTCGAGTTTCTTGTCCATGAAGAAATAGACGATGAACATCATGAGGGCAATGCAGAGCAGCACCACACCGAAGGCAACGGAACGCGACACGCTCACCTCGCCACCGAGCTTGGCGAAATAAGGGCTGAAAATCATGCAGGTGGCAACACCCAGACGGGCGAGAGCCATCTCGGAACCCATGGCCAGAGCGGTCTCGCGACCCTTGAACCACTTCACGATACCGCGACTCACCGTGATACCGGCCATCTCGCAGCCGCAACCGAAGAGCATAAATCCGCAGGCAGCCAACTTAGCGCTGGCAGGCATGCCCTCGGCAAAGGGAAGGATGGTGCCGATGATGGGAATCTGGCCGTCCCAGTTCAGATGGTTGGTGAACCAAGCCTCAAGGCCGGTGCCGACGAAGATCTCGCTGCAGGCGTAGAACTTGATGATACCGCCAATCAACATCACGGCGCCCGAAAGCACAGCAGTGAAACGAACACCCATCTTGTCGAGGATGATACCGGCGAAGATGAGGAAGAACACATAGACGTTGAGGAACACCTCAGCACCCTGCATGCGGCCGAACGACTCGCTGTCCCAGCCGCGGGTTTCCTGCATCAGGTCCTTGATAGGCGACAAAATGTCCATGAAAACATAGCTGCAGAACATGGCCAATGCCAGCAGCAGCAGTGCCGTCCAGCGCATTCCAGCGCTGTCTCTCAGAGTTTTGATACTTGTTTGTGTCATACTATTAATAATTGATTTAACATTCCAAACGGATTTGCAAAAATACGAATAAAAAATGACATAGCGGCCACAATTTGAAAAAAAAGTTAAAATTAACATTTCCTTTGTAGCGACTAACCATCATTTGCCTACCAACGCCTTACCAACACCCTACCAACTCCTACCGTGGTAGGAGTTGGTAGGGTGTTGGTAAGGCGTTCATAGGTGGTTATCACATAGTTAGCATTTAGGATGCACAAGGCAATATTTGGGCGGTTTATACGTTACATAAACATGGAATATATCTTTGAAAACAGCGACATGGTTCGCGACTATGAATGTGATATTCAAGGCATTGTAAACAACGCCAATTATCAGCACTACATGGAGCACTCTCGTCACCTCTATGTGCTCGACCGCGGGGTGAGTTTCGCCGAGTTGCACGACGAGGGCATCGACGTCGTCGTGGCACGGTTTGAAATCTCCTACAAGGTGCCGCTGCGCCCGTGCGACGAGTATGTCTGCCGCCTGATGCCCGAGAAGAAGGGCATCCGCTACATCTTCCACCAAGCCATCTTTCGCAAAGCCGACAACAAGCTCTGCTGCCAGGCACAAGTGGATTGTGTGGCCACGATGGGCGGCCGCCTCATCAGTGGTCACCCCAAGCTCGACGCCCTGCTGCCACAATCATAAATAATGTTAAATAACCGACCCCTTTGTAGTAATTTGGAAGAAAGTCTGTTATAATATTAGCATGAGTAAGTTTTTTGCCACATTATGCCTGCTGACGGCCGTCGCCTTTACGGCCTCGGCGCAAAACCACCAGCTGACCCTCCACAAGGGTGACTACCGGATGGACGGGGACCTCGTCGTCACCAATGACAGTCTCCTGCAACTCCTCCGCACCGAACGCTTCGACACCATCCGTCTGGAGACGCCACACAACGGTTTCAAACTGTTGAAGTCCCATTATTGGAGGGGGCAGAGTGAGGAGCCGGCCGATTGCGACGGCATATTCGACGTGAAACGGGACGGCCTCGCATGGCTACGCGACGGCAACAGAATGTCCATCAGCCGACGGTGGAAAGCAGACTACCTGTTCCAGCACGCCAAGGATATGATAGAGGTCAACGTCCGCCTGACGGACATCGGCATGTACTATCCTCGTGGCGAGGACGATACCGCCACTACCCACCCCTACCCTGCCACAGCCATCGCCTTCGACTATGCCGACGAGCACTACTACATCCCCCTGAGCGACAGCATACAATGGGGCTACAACGAGATAACGCTTTGCGACAGTGTGCACCTCACCATCAGCATCCAGCGGGACCGACGCGGCCCCCACGGCGAAAGTCCCTACACCGAGGTGGTGGCCGTGGAGCGCATCCGTGTGCCTGGCGAGGTGGACACAATCGGCCGCTTCGTCTGCTACAACGGCGACACCATCTATATCACCAACAAAGAGGCAAACTGGGAGGTATTCTCTTACTCCGTTGGTGACCACCAGAGGCTCCTCCCGGAGCACGACAACCTCGAGACGCTGTGCATCCTACATCTGCGCAAGCCTTTGAGCATAAAGATGATGGGTGTGTTATTCAAGTACGTGCAATATTACGACCGAGGCAACCGCCAATGGACGGTAAAGTACTACCGCACAACTCCCAAGGACCTTGGCGCGCAAGGGGCGTGGCCGTCCGACCCATACACAATCTACCTACAGGAGGAACGATTCTAAGAAAAAGATGTGCCCGCAGGCCGAAGGCCTGCGGGCACACAATTTATAGCATTCCACGCAGATTATTCCACGTTGAGGATGTAGTAGTTCTTCTTGCCTTTCTGCACGAGGATGCAGCCGGAGGCAAGGATGTCGGCAGCGGAGAGCATAGCACTCTCCCCTACCTTCTGCTTGTTGACAGAGATGGAGTTCTGCTTCAGCTCGCGGCGGATTTCGCCCTTGCTGGCGAACATGCCCACCTCGGCGGCGAGGTCGACCAGCGAGGCACCGGCCTCGATGGTGGCGCGGCTCACTGTGTACTGCGGCACACCGTCGAATACACTCAGCAGCGTCTCGCGGTCGAGGGCGTTGAGTTGCTCGGTGGTAGCCTTGCCGAAGAGCAGCTCGCTGGCGGCGATGGCGGTATTGTAGGCCTCCTCGCCGTGCACACGAACGGTGATGTCCTTGGCCAATGCCTTCTGCAGGATGCGCTGCTCGGGGGCTTCGGCGTGCTGCTTCTCAAGGGCATCGATCTCCTCCTTGCTGAAGAGGGTGAAGATGCGGATATACTTGGCTGTGTCGACATCGGAGCAGTTGAGCCAGAACTGGTAGAACTTGTAGGGGCTGGTCTTTGCGGGGTCGAGCCACACGTTGCCGCCTTCGGTCTTGCCGAACTTGGTGCCGTCGGCCTTGGTGATGAGCGGGCAGGTGAGGGCGAAAGCCTCGCCGCCTTCCATGCGGCGGATGAGCTCGGTGCCGGTGGTGATGTTGCCCCATTGGTCGCTGCCGCCCATTTGGAGCTTGCATCCTTTGGTGCGGTAGAGGGTGAGGAAGTCGTAGCCCTGCAGCAGCTGATAGCTGAACTCGGTGAACGAGATGCCCGTCTCCATGCGTTTCTTCACGCTGTCCTTGGTCATCATGTAGTTGACGGTGATGTGCTTGCCCACATCGCGGATGAAGTCAAGGAAGAGGTAGTCCTTCATCCAGTCGTAGTTATTGCAAATCTCGGCGCCGTTGACAGAGTTGTCGAAGTCGAGGAAGCGCTCGAGCTGATGGCGGATACACTGCACGTTGTGCTGGATTTCCTCCACGGTGAGGAGTTTGCGCTCAGCGGCCTTGAAGGAGGGGTCGCCAATCATGCCGGTAGCGCCTCCCACGACGGCCAAAGGCTTGTGGCCAGCCATCTGGAGGTGTTTCAGGAGCATGATGGAGACGAGGTGACCAATATGAAGAGAGTCGGCGGTGGGGTCAATGCCCACATAGGCCGTGGTCATTTCTTTGTTGAGTTGTTCTTCTGTGCCGGGCATGATGTCGTGAATCATGCCGCGCCATTTCAGTTCTTCTACAAGGTTTGTGTTCATCTATTATTATATAATATTGTATTCATTTATTATTATAAAAGAGGTACTGCCCGCGGGCGGTACCTCTTTTTTTTATTGTCCTTGACGCCCTGATTAGCGGACAATCATCTTGGCGGTAGCTGTGTGGCCGCTGATGATGACGTTAATCAGATACATACCCTTGGCCATGCCGGTGCAGTCGATGCTGTAGGTGTGTTCTCCTTCAGCAATGTGACCGAGGTTGCGGGTCATCACGAGACGGCCGTTGAGGTCGTAGACGCGGAGCTCGCCCTTGCCGGCGATGGCGGCGTTGAGAACCAAGTTGGCCTCATCGTAGACGGGGTTGGGGAACAGTTTGACGCTGTTGAGACCGATAGTGTGGACCGTGGGGATGTTCACGGGGTTGAAGTCGTTGGAGTCGACAACCTCATTGACAGTGTCGGTCACATACTGCATATCCATAAAGACACCGCGACCATAGGTACCGAAATAGATAGCACGCGGCCATTTGGTCTTGGCAAAGACGAAGTGGTTGGGAGCGATACCGGTATGGGTGAGATTGTGGCGGATGGGCAGTTTGTTGGTCTGCTGCACAATGGCGGTCACAGGGACACCAGTAAGCTTGTTGTAGGACTGCCAGCTGCCGGTGGTAGTACGAGTGTAGACACCCGTCTCACAGCCGACAAAGATGGTACCGGTGGAATCCTCAACAATAGCGGTATAGACGGGCATGCTGGCATCGGCGAGAGGCATCGGGGTGATGGTGTAGCTGCCGGTGCTGGCGTTGTTGACAACAGCAACGTTGGCCATGGCGTCGGAGAAATCCTCGAAAGTAAGAATCAGACGGTCCTGACCTTCGCGCTGGTCGACAGCGATGTTACTGATGGGACGGGGGAACCAGATGTCGCCGTTGAAGCGCAAAGTGTCGACAGCGAGGACGGGGTTCGGGCGCTTGAAGATAAGGGTGTCATAGATGGCATAGTCGGACGAAGAGAAGTCGACATTCTCGAAACCTCTGACGCGGACGAGCATCGACTTGTGGGTAGCAACGTCGTAAGTCGAGATATAGACAAAGCGGGCATCGCGGCTGAAAACAGCCTGGCGGGGATAGTGGTTGGCCGAGCTGGTGCCGGGAGTGCGCTGGATGAAATAGATGTCGGAGAAATAGTGGTGACCTTCGTGGATCTGACCGTCGAAGTCGTTCTGGTTAAACACCTTGGTGAAGTCGGTAGGAGCCCAGGAGAACCAAACACCACGCGAGTTCGACTCAACGTCGGACGTACCTGCGGGAGGAAGGTCGGCGATGAAGAGCAGACGCGACTGGATGGGGTTAAGGAAGGTAACAGAATCCTTGGCGCGCTGAGAGTTGTCGAAGACATACTCGAAAGGATAGTCGGCATGGCCACGGCTGTGGAAGAGGGCCTTGTCGCCACGACGGATCTGGAAGTTGCCACCACGGTTGGCACCATAGGCGGTGTCGTTGACCCAGATGGTATCCCAATTATTGCCGTTCTTGCGGAAGATGTAACCGAGGGTATCGACAGCCATTCTCAGATAACTGTTGAAGAGTGTGTTCTCGGTAGTTTCCCAGAGGGAGATGGAGCCGATGGTGGGGCCGGACTCGCCAAAGATGAACTTGCTGCGGAAGTTAAGGCCGGTGGTCCAAGTGTTGGTGTTGGTATAGTCGAGGTAGTCGGCATAGGAGCGACCAATCTGGGCATTTTCGGAAGTGACAAAGATGGTGCGGCGCGACTGGGGATAGATTTGTTGGAATGCCGAGGCTGCAACAGCGCCACCGTTGCCGGTCCAAAGGACGTTGGCGGTGTGGTTGACGTTGCCGAGGGAGCCGTTGTCATACCAAGAAATAACGGGGTTGCCGCCATGGTGGGCAAGGTGAGTCTCGATGATGGGGCAGGCATTGTTGCTGGCACCCATGATGAGAGTACCGTCGGGAGCCACAGCGAGACCATTGATCTGGATATTGTTCAGGCCGCGGTTTTCGTTGAAGACAGTGTCGAATCCGTTGCGGCCGTAGAACTTGGAGGAGTAGATACCGCCGTCGGTGGCGAAGTAGACAGTGTGGTAGCCGGTATAGGCATCGGTGTGGTAGACAGGTACAATCTGCTGAATGCCGGAGTGGACAAAGGAGAGGCTACCATAGACGGTGGACATGTAGTCGCCATAGTTGAGCTCGAACTCGCTGGCCGAAGCAGTGGTCCACTGGAAGTAGGAACCGTCGACAAAGCCTTCACCAAGGAGGACGTTGGTGCCACCGACAATAATACGGCGGGGGTTCGTCGGGTCGATGGCGAGGGCACCGCAGTTGGCACCCGAGGTGTAGGTCATCGGCATGACAGTGGAGGTAGTCAGGCGGGTCCAGGTCTGCTCGTTGTTGGTCATATAGATAGCGTCCATAAGGCCGGTATTCTTAATCACCATAGCATAGAGGAACGTCGTGTCGGTCTGCGAGACAGCGAGCTTGATGGCGATATTGCTGCCGCCGAAAGCCGGGTTCGAAGAGGAAATGTTGATGGGGTTCAGACTCGAAGAACCGGCGGTGACGTCGCCAATACGATAGAGCTGGTTGCCGCTGGAGAAGAAGGCGGTCTGATGGGTGCGCGAAATGACCAGATTGTCGACGCGGCCGGCGAAGACGCGGGTAGGCGTGGCAGTCCAGCTGTCGCTGCCGTCGATGACGACCCAGCGGTAAAGGCCTGCGTTGGTGGCGGCGTAGAGGTAAAGGGTGCCGTTGCCGTGGTAGTACTCAATCGCGTTGATGGTCTTGAAATTGGTGTCGGTAGCGGAGACGGCCGTGGTGGGTATCAGTTTGAATTCGTTGGTAGCAGGGTTATAGCGATATATACCCATGCCCTTGCGCGACATCTTGTTGTAGGTGGTGCCGTAAGCGTAGTTGTCGCTACCGGTACCGATAATGATTTCGTTGGAAGGAGTCTGGGCCATGCAGCTGATGGGGAGGGAGACCTCCTTGCCGTTCTGGATGAAGGGCACATGGTGCCACGTGTCGTAGAGCTTGGAGAGGGTGTTGGCCCTGGCCTCATCGGTACCGAGGTTGTGGTAGAGGTTGTGGAGAATTGTGCTGCTCCCCGATTTGAGGAAGAGACCGCCGGTAGTGGCGCCAGCATAGAGCGTGTTGCGGCTTGTGTCCTCACGGGCTACGACGATGCTCGAGATTTGACCGCCGACATTGTCAGGTCCAATCTCATAGAATCTGTCGGTTTGGGCGTTGGCAACGCCTCCAGCCAAAGTCAAAAGGCCTACATACAAGCCGAGAAGTACTTTGTTTCTTTTCATAAGATATTAATAATTAATTAGATATTTTATTTTCCTATTAAACAATTAATGTACAAAGATACACATTTTTTTAATATATATAGATTTTTTATTCATTTTTTTTATCAACAGTCATCCTCCATCCCTCCGCAGTGGCGCATCGCGGAGGGGGGAAATAATGCCAGACGATATGTTAAAATGTCGTCGCCCCTTCCCCACCCTACCATCCTCCTACCAACACCTGCTGTGGTAGGAGTTGGTTAGGAGTTGGTAGGGAGTTCATAGGTGGTTATCACGAAGTTAGGATTTAGGGTGCGGGAAGGCATTTTTACCCTTTCCCGAAGGCGGTTTTAAGTTAATTTTAACATTTCATATTTTCTTTGGAAACGGCATTTTCCGACCTCGGAAAGATTACTTCCGAGGGAGAAAAAAGAAACAGGGTTGGGGATGTTGATAAAGTGTGCATAAATTAATTTTATAAAAAATATTAAATAGGCAATAAAGATACTTTTTCGGAGTTAATAGAGTCAAAAAAAGGTGCGCGACCGGAAGGCCGCGACATGGGAAAAACAGACTGAAAACTATAAAATAATAAGGAAATATGGAATCTGTGAACATTCAGGAATTGAACGAGAGAATCGGACGCGAAAGCGCCATGGTGGAGATGCTGACAATGGAAGTCGGCAAGCAGATTGTGGGCCAGAAACACATGGTGGAAGGCCTGATGATAGGTCTGCTGAGCAACGGCCACGTGCTGCTTGAAGGCGTGCCGGGATTGGCCAAGACGTTGACCATCACCACCCTTGCCAAGGCCATCGACGCCAAGTTCAGCCGCATCCAGTTCACGCCCGACCTGCTGCCCGCCGACCTGCTTGGCACCATGATCTACAGCCAGAAGAGCGAGGCTTTCCAAGTGAAGAAGGGCCCCATTTTCAGCAATTTCATCCTTGCCGACGAAATCAACCGCGCTCCCGCCAAGGTGCAGAGCGCTTTGCTTGAGGCCATGCAGGAGCGCCAGGTGACCATCGGCGAACAGACCTACCGTCTGGAGGAGCCTTTCCTGGTCCTCGCCACCCAAAACCCCATTGAGCAGGAGGGTACCTATCCCCTGCCCGAAGCCCAGGTGGACCGTTTCATGCTCAAGGTGGTCATCACCTATCCCAAGCGCATGGAGGAGAAAGAGATACTGCACCAGGTGGTGAACGGGCAACTGATGGGTTCCAACAATCAGCAGCCCATCCTTAAGCCGGCCGACATCATGAAGGCCCGCGAGCTGGTGCGCGAGGTGTATATGGACGAGAAGATTGAGAACTACATCACCGACATAGTCTTCGCCACCCGTTTCCCGAAAGAGTACGGCCTGGAGAAGATTGCTCCGATGATTAGCTACGGTGCTTCACCGCGTGGCAGCATCAACCTGGCGGCCGCCGCCAAAGCCTATGCCTTCATGAAGCGGCGCGGATATGTCATCCCCGAGGATGTGCGCGCCATCGCCCTCGACGTGCTGCGCCACCGCATCGGTCTGACCTACGAGGCCGAGGCCGAAAACGTGACCAGCGAGGAGCTGGTGAACGAGGTGCTGAACAGAGTGGATGTGCCTTGATGTTGAGGGTTGCGGAACTTGAAGGCTCCGCTACAAAACAACCGTTATGAATGAAGAGATAATAAAAAAGGTTCGCAAGATCGAGATCAAGGCGAGAGGTCTGAGCCAACAGATGTTCAGCGGCGAGTACCACTCGGCCTTCAAGGGGCGCGGCATGGTGTTCAGCGAGGTGCGCGAATACCAATACGGCGACGACGTGCGCAACATCGACTGGAACGTCACGGCGCGTCTGGCACACCCTTATGTGAAGGTGTTTGAGGAGGAGCGCGAGTTGACGGTGATGCTGCTGGTGGACGTGAGCGGCAGTGGACGGTTTGGCACCAACGGACAATTCAAGGAAGAGTTGGCCGCCGAGGTGGCCGCCACCCTGGCGTTCAGTGCCATAGCCAACAACGACAAGGTGGGTATGATCCTCTTCAGCGACCGGATAGAGAAATTCATCCCGCCGAAGAAAGGCCGAACCCATATCCTGCGCATCATCCGCGAACTCATCACCTTCCGCCCGGAAAGCAACGGCACCGACCTCAGCCAAGCCTTGCGCTACTTCAGCAATGCCATCAAGAAACGCTGCACGACATTCCTGCTCAGCGATTTCTACGACACGGGATGGACCGACGCACTGAAGCTGGTGGCCGGCAAGCACGACCTGGTGGCACTACGGTTGGTGGACCGCCACGAGGCAGAGTTGAAAAACCTGGGATTGGTGAAGTTCTACGACCCCGAGAGCACACGTACCGTATGGATTGACACCGGCAACGCGGAGGTGCGCCGTATGGCCGACGCCCGCTATGCCGAGCATGAGCGCAAGGTGGACACCACCATGAAGCGCTACGGCATCGACATGGCCACGCTCTGGACGGGCGAGGACTTTGTCAAGCCGCTGAAAAACTTACTTGCAAGGAGAAGTTAAGACAATGAGAAAGACAATCATTATAGGGCTGATAGGACTAATGGGGCTAATGGGCGAAGTGAGGGGGCAGGCGGTGGCCAAGCTGAGTGCCGACACCATCCAGCTGGGCGACCAGACGACCCTGAGCATCCAACGCGCCCATACTTATCCCTCGACAGAGCAATTGAGCCAGAACGGCATTGTGGCCCTCGACCAGAAGTTCGACAGCGCACAGCACACCATGTATACCACCTTGACGAGTTTTGAGCCGGGAGTGCACTATGTGAAGCTGAGCCCTGACGACTCTCTCCAGCTTACAGTGCTGGATGTCGACATTGATACCACGACAGCCGAGATACGCGACATAGCACCAATAGAGAAAGTGCCCTATACCTTCTGGGAAATATTCCGCTGGGTGCTGTTGGGACTTGGCATTTTGGCACTGTCTTTTGCCGGATGGTGGTTCTGGAAGAAATGGAAAAGCGGCCAGGTGAGAGAGTGGCTGAGCAGTGAGCCTGTCGACAGCCGCACTCCCGAAGAACGCGCCCTCGACAACCTGGAAGCCTTGAGACAGAAACAACTGTGGCAGGCGGGACGCACCAAGGAATACCACACCGAACTGACCGACACGGTGCGTACCTTCATCGAAGAGTCTACGGGCATCCGTGCCACCGACATGACCAGCGACGAGACCATCGAAGAAATGGATAATGGAAATTGGAATGTGGAGAGCAACCTGCTGCGAGACATCTTCACCACGGCCGACCTGGTGAAATTCGCCAAGAGCGAGCCACTGCCACACGAGCACGACCGCTCGATGACGGAGGCAGTGGAATTTGTGAAGAGTCTATGGGAACAGGTAAAACCTAAAGAGGAGGTGAAGGATGCATAACCTCACGTTTGAACATCCGTGGATGCTGCTTGGGCTGCTGCTGGTGCCGCTGATGGCTGGCTGGTGGCTGTGGCGCTACCGCAAACAGGAGGCCGCTCTGCAGCATTCGAACATCTCGCTTTTCGACGGCGTGAAGAAAACGCTTCGTGCCCGCCTGCGCTGGCTGCCCTACGCATTGAGGGTGGTGGCCGTGGGAGCCATCGTGGTAGCGTTGGCGCGTCCACAAAGCCAGTTGAGCCGTCAAGAGATGACGGTGGAGGGCATCGACATAGTGATGGCCATGGACCTTTCGGGGTCGATGCTTGCCGAAGACTTCAAACCCAACCGGTTGGAAGCAGCAAAAAAGGTTGCCGCCGACTTCATCGAAGGGCGCAAAAACGACCGCATGGGGCTGGTGGTGTTTGCCGGCGAGGCCTTCACGCAGGTGCCACTGACGATAGACCACCATGTGTTGCTCAAGCAGTTGGGCAATCTCAAGAGCGGCACCATGCGCGACGGCACCGCCTTGGGCGACGGACTGGCTACAGCCATCAACCGTATCAAGGACAGCGAGGCCAAGAGCAAGGTCATCATCCTGCTGACCGACGGTGTCAACAACCAAGGCAGCATGGACCCTCTCAGCGCCGCCGAGGTTGCCGCCCTCTACAACATCCGACTCTACACCATCGGTGTGGGTTCGCTGGGCAAAGCCCCCTACCCCATGCGGGACCAGTTCGGAAGAGTGCATTACCAGAATATCGACGTGGAGATTGACGAGCCCCTGATGCGCCAAATGGCCGCCGCCACCAACGACGGCCGCTACTTCCGCGCCACCAACAAGAAAGCCCTCAAGGAAATCTTCGACCAAATCGACGAGATGGAGAAAAGCAAGATCGACGTGACACAGTATGCCCAGACCAAAGACGAATATGCCGTTTGGCTGTGGATAGCTGTGCTGGCTTTAATCGCCGAAGTACTGATAAGGTGGGGATGGTTCAAGTGGTGAGTTAAAAGTTAAAAGTTAAGATGGTACATTTTGAACATATAGAATATCTCTGGCTGCTGGCGGTTGTAGCGTTGGCAGGAATTTTGTGGGGAGCGATGAGCTGGCGCGAACGAAAGAGAATAGAGCGATGGGGCGATCGAACAATGTTCGGGCGCCTGATTCCCGACCGTTCAGGGTGGCGCCCACCATTCAAGATGGCGCTGACACTCACAGGTATTAGCCTGTTGATAGTGGCGCTGGCCAACCCCCAGTTTGGTACCCGTATCGAGAAAGGCAAACGCTCGGGCAGCGACATAGCCATCTGCCTCGACGTGTCGAACAGTATGATGGCCGAGGACATACAGCCCAACCGACTGGAGCGAAGCAAAAAGGTGGTTACCAACTTGCTCTCCACTCTGACAGGCGACCGCGTGAGTCTGGTAATCTACGCCGGCACAAGTTTCATCCAAATGCCGCTCACCAACGACTACAGCGCCACGAAACTCTTCCTTGACCAGGTGAGTTGCGACATGATAGCCTCGCAGGGCACCGCCATCGGCGACGCCATAGAGAAAGGCATGGAGACTTTCGGTTATGGCGACCCCGACCGCCAGTGGGAGGTCAACAAAGGGCGCGCCATCATTGTTATCAGCGACGGCGAGAACCATGAAGATGATGCCGTGGGCGCCGCCAAAGAGGCCGCAAAAGAAGGCATCCGCGTCTGCACCATCGGAATGGGTCTTCCCGAAGGGGCCCCCATTCCCGAATATAGTCCTCGTGGACGCACTAACAACTACAAACGCGACAAAAACGGCAGCATCATCATGACCCAACTCAACGAGGAGATGCTACGCGAGATAGCCCATGCCGGCAACGGCACCTACGTGCGCGCCAGCAACGCCGGTAGCGGTCTGAACGACATCACGTCGGTCATCAAAGGATTGGACAAAGAGGAAATGGGCGAGGCTGTGTTCAGCGCCTACGAAAGCCGCTACATGTACCCACTGGTAGCCGGTCTGCTGTGCCTGTTAGCCGAAGTACTCATCTATGAGCGCAGAAACAGAAAATGGAAACTATTTAATGAGGAGGGAGAAAAATGAAGAAACTACTGTTCATACTTATAATTTTCAATTTTCAATTATCAAATTTCCATACGCTACAGGCTCAGGCCGACCGGCAGCAACTGCGCGATGGCAACCGAAGCTACAAGAAAGAAAAATACGACAAAGCCGAGGTGCAGTACCGCCGCGCATTGGAGCACGACAGCATGGACTATCGCGGGCAGTTCAATTTGGGCAACGCCCTTTATAGGCAGAAAAAATATGACGAGGCGGCACGTCACTACGACCAAGCACTGCAGAGTGCCGACATCAGTGACAACCAGCGTTCTCGAGCCCTTCACAACAAAGGGAACAGCTATCTCAAAGCTGGCATGGAAAATCAGGAGCAGGGCATGCAACTGTTCCAGCAAGCCGTGCAGAACTATCAGGATGCCCTGAAACTCGACCCCAAGAACGAAGACACTCGATACAATTTGGCTTACGCCCGTCGCCTCCTTCAGCAGGCACAACAGCAACAGCAGCAAAACCAGCAAGGACAACAAAATCAGCAGCAAAACCAACAGAATCAGCAAAACCAACAAAATCAAGACCAACAGAACCAGCAGCAACAACAGAACCAGCAGAATCAGCAAAACAAAAACCAACAAGGACAACAGGGTCAAAACCAACAAGGAGACGAACAGGACCCTAAAGACAATAAAGGACAAAAACGGCCCAACAAGATGGAGCAACGCAAACAAGATGCTGAACGCATGTTGGAGGCTGTGAAAAACAACGAACGCCAATCTCTAAAAGACCAAGCCAAGAAGGTGCAGGCTGTTGGTGCCCACCACAGTGACAAAGACTGGTAAAAAGACAAATAGGACATTATGCGAAAGATATTCATCATAGGGTTTATAGGTTTAATGGGCATACTGGGTCTCCGGGCTCAGGAGATGACCGTGCAAGCCCCCAAGCAAGTATATCTTGGTGACAATTTCAAGGTAAACTTTGTCATCAACGACAACGCCCGCGATTTTCAAGGGCCCACTTTCAAAGGGTTCTCCCTCCGCTCGGGGCCCAACCGTGGCACCCAACAGTCTGTCACGATGTACAACGGACAAATAACCAACTCGATACAGACCACATATTCTTACACTCTCACAGCCGATGTGGAAGGCACCTTCACCATCGGGTCCGCCACATGCACCGTCGACGGAAAGAAGCTCTCCACCAACAGTTTTACCATCAAGGTAGAGAAGATGAGCATGGCCCAACAACAGCAGCGCCAGCAACAACAGCAGGCCCAGCAACAGCGCCGCCAGGCCTACGATCCCTGGGCCCAGCAACCTCAGCCTGCCTCGAAAATCGACGCCAACACCCTCTTTGCGCGTGCTTCTGTGAGCAACACCCACCCTTATCAGGGAGAACAAATCATCATTACATACAAAGTTTACACCCAAGTCCCCCTCAGCCAAGTGGGTATGGAGAAACTGCCCGGAAACAAAGGATTCTGGGCCGAAGACCTCAGTGCCAACAAGCAAATTAAGCAATACGAAGAGACCGTCAACGGGCAACACTATCAAGTGGCCGAAATACGCCGCGGTGCACTTTTCGCACAGGAAAGCGGAAAACTATCCATCGACCCCCTCGACCTTAACGTGCTGGCCATGGTCCAACGCCAGCGTCGCCGCACCGGCACCCTGCTCGACCTTTTCGACGACCCCTTCTTCAATATGGCCCAAGCCGTCGAATATCCCCTACACACCAAACCCGTACAGATCAACGTAAAACCCCTTCCCTCCGGTCCCGACGACTTTAGCGGTGCCGTGGGCAACTTCACTGTCAAGGGAGGCCTAAATCTCAACAAAGTGAAAGCCAATGAGGCCGTTTCCTACCGACTCACTGTCAGCGGCCATGGCAACTTGATGCTTATCACTCCTCCTTCGCCGCAATTTCCATCTTCCTTCGAGGTCTACGACCCCCAAATTGAGGATAACATCAACAAAGGAGACAACGGTGTCTCAGGAAACCGTTCCTATGAATGGGTACTCATCCCTCGCAGCCAAGGGAAATTCACCATCCCCGCCTATCGCTTCATCTACTTCGACCCATCCACCGCACAATATGTCACCCTCACTATCCCCGAACAGACCATCGACGTGGCAAAAGGCAAAGCCTCGACTTCGAGTATCAAGGATGACGTCACCCTCCTCAATCGCGACATCAACTACATCCATCCCATCGACGACCTCGACACCGCCACAGACGAAGAACACGCTGGTCTTCCTTTCTTCCTTTCCATCGCCGTCATCGGTCTGCTCACCATTGCAGCCATCTTCCTGACAAAGAAACACCAGGCCGACACCCTCGACGTGACCGGCACGCGTAAGAAACGCGCCACCCGTATTGCCCGCCGCCGTCTGAAAAAAGCCGCCGCGCTCCTCGGCTCTGACGATACAAACGCCTTCTACGAGGAGATCTACAAAGCCATCTGGGGCTGTCTCTCCGACAAATACTCCATTCCTCTCTCTCAGCTCAATCGTGACAGTGTCAGCGCCTGCCTCGTCGAAAAACAGGTGCCCAACGAGCAGCAGGAGAGCATCATGAAGGTGCTTCAGGACGTCGACATCGCCCGCTTTGCCCCCGGCGACGCCCACGCCCAGAAACAAACCATCTACGACGAATCCCTGATTATGATTGCCGAACTATAACACTGTAACAAAATGAAAAAGTATCTCATCCTACTGACAATATCAATTCTCCTTGCCCCTGCAACACAGGCGAGGAGTTCCTCAGCTCAACTGAAAGTGGGGTATGCACAAGATGCCGACTCGCTCTATCGCATCAAAGATTATCAGAGTGCCGCAGCAGGTTACGAGTCCGTGCTGACAGACGGTTTCGCTTCCGCCGACCTCTACTACAACCTCGGAAACACATACTATCGCATGGGCCAGTTCGGCCGTGCCATTCTTAACTATGAACGTGCCCTCAGGCTCGAACCCGGCATGAGTGACGCCCGTCAAAATCTCGAACTGGCCAACAGCAAGACTGCAGACCGCATCACCTCCCTTCCCAAAATTTTCCTCGTCAATTGGTACGACGCACTCGTCACCCGTCTCTCCCCCTCCTCTTGGCGCACCATCGTAATCATCCTTGTCCTGATCGTTGCCATAGCGGTCTTCTTCCTCGTCACATCCCGCGAGATTTCTCTCCGCAAAGGATCTCTCGCCACCCTCATCTCCGCCGGTATTCTCCTGATTCTCGCAGTGTGGTTCCTCATAGCTTCCACACAACACTTCAACTCCCACGCTGAAGCCATTGTCCTCGAGCCCTCCGTAACTGTCAAAAGTTCCCCCGAGCACCAGAGTGTCGACAAACTCATCCTCCACGAGGGTACCAAAGTAACCATTACCGAGTCACTTGCCGGCTGGCACAAAATCACCCTCTCCGACGGCACAACAGGATGGTGCCAACAGGAAAACATCGAACGCATTTGAAAAAGACAAAACATAACAAGAATAGTCGACTGCGCATACTATTATGCGTAGCATTGCTTTTCTGTTTTCAATCATCAATTTTCAATTCTGCGCACGCGCAAAACATCACCTACGACACCGACACCACCTGCGGTTGCGACATCGTCTATGTCGACGGAATCCAGACCACACGCGAAGGCGACCTCTACGGTTTCCGCCGCAGCGACGGCAAAGTCCTTTTCCCCAACATCTTCCGCTATGTCGACCAGTTCGCCGGCGGCTATTGTCGCGTATGGATTGAGGACTCCTCCGTTGCCGTCGAGCCAGGACAGGACCGTCCCCTTCTCGCCGGCCTTATCGATTCCTCGGGCCGACAAGTCGTCCCCTGTCGCTATGCCGAAGTACGGCACCCCTCCAACAACCGCATCCTCGTCTATGACGGCGAAAACATCGGCTTCTCCGATCTTCAAGGCAACATAGTCATTCCCATCCAGTACCGCGACGCCACCACCTTCTTCCAAGGCCGCGCCGCCGTCGCTCTCGTCATCGACTCCGCCTACCTCCTATACACCTTCATCGACACCCTCGGACGACAGCTCTTTCCTCCCTCGTTCCAAAACGCGCGGTCTTTCATCGACGGCTTCGCCCCAGTCCGCCGTTATGACCGTTGGGGTATCATCGACACCCTCGGCAACGAGATTCTCCCCACCGCCTATGAAGAACTCTCCATGCCCGACCACGGCTTCGTCTTTGCCGGAGACAACGAAGGGTTGGCCCTCTTCAACCTAAACTCCCAAACCCCCGGTCATCCTGTCACGCAACCACTCTTCCGTCCCATAACCCTCCTTGCCGACGGCCGCATCGGAGTCTCTCGCAACGGCAAACAGGGCTACCTTGACACCTTCGGCAACGAAGTCATTCCATGCCAATACGATGAGATAGGCCCCTTCATCGACAACCGCGCCTTTGTCCGACTCGGCGACCTCTGCGGCATCATCGATACCCTTGGGCACCCGATTCTTCCTCTCCAATACACCAACCGCACTCCCAAAGGACGCAAATATGTCTACTTCGACGGACTCGCCCTCGTCGAGCAAAACGGTCGCCTCGGCTACGTCGACCGCGACGGCAAACTCGCCATCCCCTTCTATTTCGAGGAAGCCTACCAATTCTCCGAAGGCCTCGCGGCGGTACGCAAAGACGGCGCCTGGGGCTACATCGACACCAACGGCGACATCTTCCTTCCCTTCATCTTCGACATCGCGCCTTCCTTCCGCTACGGCCGCGCCGAAGTCTACTTCTCGGGACGGCCGATCACCATCGACAGACAAGGACGCTGCGTCCGCAACTGCAACGGTATCATCTCCTTCCGCTAACCTTTTAAACCCATTAAACCAATTAACACATCATGCAACATCCCGGAACCGTCACCTCCGTCAAGAAAGGCTTCGTCACCGTCCAAATCACCTCCCTCTCCGCCTGCGCCGCCTGTCAGGCCCACTCCAAGTGTGGCTTCGCTGAATCCAAGACCAAAACACTCGACATACCCACTGCCCTCTGGCAGCAATTCAACGTCGGCGAGCCCGTCACCGTTACCATTGACCATTCCCGCGGCCTTGCCGCCACTTGGTGGGCCTACATCCTCCCCGCCATTCTCCTCATCGCAGCCGTCGTTGCTTTCTCCCTTGCAGGATTCTCCGAACCCCTCGTCATACTTTTCTCTCTCTTCACCCTCGGCCTCTATATCCTTCTCCTATACATCCTACGCAAAAAACTCGACTCCAAATTCACCCTCACCATCACCCATAACTCTTAACCATTTTCTGAATGCTAATCCTCGGAATCGACCCCGGCACCCAAATCCTCGGCTACAGTCTCCTCTCCACCGACGAAATATCTCAGCCGCCTCAGATAGTGGCCATGGATGTGCTTTACCTAAAGAAAATTCCCGAGTTCAACCTCCGCATACGCCAAATATTCCTCTCTACAACACGACTCATCGACTCCTTCCACCCCGACCACCTCGCCATCGAGGCCCCCTTCTTTGGAAAAAACGTCCAGTCCATGCTAAAACTCGGCCGGGCACAAGGTGTGGCCATAGCTGCCGCCATCTCGCGCGACCTCTCCGTCACCGAATACGAGCCCTCCGTCATCAAGCAACACATCACCGGCAACGGCAATGCCTCCAAGCAGCAGGTCGCTGCCATCCTCCAGTCTATACTCGGCTTTCAGCAAACTCCCAAATACCTCGACGCCACCGACGCCCTCGCCGTAGCCTACACCTGCCACCTCCACTTATCCAACCCCGTGGCTCAAATCCAGCAGCAGCTCAAGCCCAAACGCAAAAACCACAAATCAACCAAACAACAATGGTCAGACTTCATAACCCAAAACCCCGACATCGTAAATTGAAATTCGAAAAAAACAGAATCAATGATGGACTTTCGCAAAATCGTTCTGCGGCAGCCAAATTCTTGATTCATAGTTCTTATTTCCTGATTTTCATTCTAATTTTCAGTTCTTGTGGTTCCAAGAGCCACAAACAGTTCGACCCCCAGAAAGTCAACTTCTCCGCCTCTCTCTCCCCTCTCTATGCCGGTCAACTCTACCCCTCCCTCCTCCTCGCGCTCAACCAGGCCGACACCTCCCTCTCCGTCTCCCTCACCGCCCCAGCCAACAACGCCGTCCTACGCATTGTCGTCGACTCCTCCGCCTTTAACTACGTCACCATCCTTCAGGAAATACTCCCCTCCCGGGGCCAGACCTACACCTTCCACCCCTCCATCAAATGGAAGTACGACCAGTTGCGCCTCGTCCGCCAACATCGCCCCCTCGACCTCACCTTCTCCTGCTACATCAACGACGAGGAAGTCGACATTGAAAACCTCCACCTCGACATCCGCTCTGTCAACGAATGCCCACTCTCCCTCCGCTCCCCCGACGGCACTGTTGTCGACACCCGTTTCCTTTTCGCCGCCTACGTCAACGAAGAACACCCAGCCATCCAACAGATACTCAGCGACATCCTCGACCAAGGCATTGTGCGCAAACTCCAAGGCTACCAATCCTCCCGTCCCTCCGACGTCACCGACCAAGCCTTCGCCGTATGGTACTATGCCCTCAACCGCGGCATTTCCTACTCCTCCATCTCCTGCACCCCCAACCCCAACCCACGCGCCAACGTCCAGCACATCCGATTCTTCGACGAAGTCCACAACACCCGTCAAGCCAACTGCATCGACGCCTGCGTATTCCTCGCCTCCATCCTGCGCAAGATAGGCCTCCGCCCCGTCATCTTCGTCGAACCCTGCCACGCCTACCTCGGCTACTACACCGACCGCAAAAACAAAAACATCGCCCTCCTCGAAACGACCATCACCTCATGGGTCAATTTCCCCCAACTGCGCCGCTCGCTCCTCCCCGACGGGCAAATCCCCGAAAAAGAGCTCGACAAAATATCCAAATACATCACACCCAACCAACTCGACGACTACCGCAACCGCCGCATCTCCACCGACCAAGTACTCCTCCTCGTCGCACGATCTCTCTTCGACAAAGCCTCCGAATACGACCGCGAGACATACGAAGCCAACCGCGATCACTTCGCCGACCCCTCAAACATCTCCTACCAGCAACTCGACATCCAGACCCTCCGTCAGCAGATACAACCCATCACGGGCGAATAGCCTCCTTCAAAACCCTCATATTTTTTTTAACATCCACACCCATCACGGGAGCCCCTCCAAACGGCTCCCGTCTCTTTTTTTGCCTAAACAAATTTAACTTAAATTACCCTAAATACACAAAAAACACCAAACAACTATCAACTAAGCACATACACCCTCTCAACTCCCTGTCAACTCCCTACCAACTCCTACCGCAGTAGGAGTTGGTAGGGAGTTGACAGGGCTTTGGTGGGGAGAAGGAGCGAGGGTGGTGGCAAGGTGGCGGGAAGATTTTTTTTGTCATGTAGGAGATTTTTTGTATTTTTGCATTTTGTTTTGGAATCTAAATTAATAGAGATGAAGAGAGTTATACCATTGATGCTGATGATGCTGACGCTGGTGCCTGTGAAGGCGCAGGTTGGCGAGAAGATGTTGAACCGGCGTTATCAGAACGAGATCCGGGACTCGCTGGCGCAGGTGGTTGCGAACCGCGAGAGGGCGATGCAGCGTTATGCCGAGGGAGCGCTGGCGGCGCTGCCGAACGAGGAGAAGTTGTATGACGAGAGTTATATTACGGTTGTGGCGGACCTGATTGACACGTTCTGGGCAGACGGGACGATGCATTTGGATTTGGTGTACCGCCTGAGTTACAACTGCAAGCATTTGGAGGGCTACACTGACGACTATGCGCTGGGGACGTACGACGTTGACTCGTCGAACAGCGCGCGTGCGATCTGCAACCTGACAAAGAGGTTTGTGGAGGAAGAGCTGAGGGATGTGTTCGAAAGGGGCAAGGAGGTGGAGGTGATATTGTCGTCGTCGGCCGACGGGACGGAGTTTACGCAGGCGGTGGAGTATGACGGGCGCTACGGTGACTTCCGCTACTGCCCGGTGGTGTTCAACGGGGAGAGGCTGCGCATCTCGGTGGACCGGGAGACGGGCATCAGGAACAACTGCCAGCTGGCTTATATGAGGGCACAGGGAGTGCGTGCGTATTTGGAGGAGAATATAGCTGCGCTGCGGGGAACGGTGAACAGCTACCGCTATGTGACGCATTCATACAGGGATTCGGTGAACACGCACTACTACCGCCGCTCGAGCATCGAGATGCGTGTGAGGGATGTTTTCAGTGAGACGGTGGAGCGCATGCAGCAAGAAAGGATGAGGGACGACTATCTGGATTACAACATACCTGTGACGCAGGAGAAAAATCCGGACACATATGTGCTGATTATCGCGAACGAACAATACACGACGGCGCTGGTGCCGGATGTGCCGTATGCGCTGAACGACGGGTTGAGCGACAGTCTGTATTTCGTGCGGGCGCTGGGAGTGCCGCAAAGACATGTGAAGATTCTGCGCAACGCGACGAAAAGGGAGATTGAGCAGGAGGGCATCCACTGGCTGACGGACCTGTCGAAGGCTGTGGCGAGAAAGAATGGTGATGAGACGGTACCGGTGGCGAACATCATCATCTGCTATGCAGGTCACGGATTCACCGACTTGGACGGGGTGGCCTATCTGGTTCCCAACGGACTGAACACGGAGGATATAGCCTCGCTCGAGGGCAAGAGCGGCGGATGCTCGCTTTTTGGCTGCGGAAAGAAGAAGGATAAGGATAAAAAGGGAGAGGAAGCCTACGACATCGTGCTGAAGAAGAAGGAGGTGAAACGACTGGCCGAGCAGTGCCTCTCAATCGAGGAGCTGTGCAACAAGTTCAATAACAAAGTGGTGCCGGTGAAGAACCTGACGGTGGTGATCGACGCGTCGTTTGACGGCCAGGGGCGCGACGGGAAACCCATCTTCCGCGCAGACCGCAAGAAGGAAGAGAAGAAAAAACGCCGCAAAGCAAGCCTGCGGAGCGACGCAGTGGTGCTGCTGGCGGCGGAATACGACCGCACGGCCTTTGCTTTCGAGAAGCACGAGCATGGATTCCTGACGTATTTCCTGCTGCACGAAGTGAAGCTGCAGAAAGACAATATTTTCAGAATGACCTACCAGGACATCTACGAAGAGGTGTGGCGCAAGCTGAACAAGGAGTCGGCCTTGCAGAACAAGTGGCAGGAGATCAGCGGCATTGCCGGCGGAAGATACAAGGAGGACTGGCAGAGAATGAAGGTCAAGAATTAAGAGTTGACAATAAGGTCTAAGATTCTAAAAGTCTAAAAATATTTTTTATTATGGATAAACTCATCATCACCGCCGCCATCTGCGGCGCAGAAGTCACCAAAGAACAGAACCCCAACGTCCCCTACACGGTAGAGGAGATCGTCCGCGAGGCGAAGAGCGCCGTCGACGCTGGCGCCGCCATCGTGCACCTGCATGTCCGGGAGGACGACGGCACGCCGACGCAGAGCCACGTGCGCTTCCAGGAGTGCACGGAGGCCATCCTGAAGGCTTGCCCCAACGTGATCTTGATTCCCAGCACGGGCGGTGCCGTAGGAATGACCCCCGACGAGCGTCTCGACTCGACCAACACGACCCCCGTCCCCGAAATGGCCACCCTTGACTGCGGTACCTGCAACTTCGGCGACGACATTTTCGACAACACGATGCCGACGATGCGTGCCTTTGGCAAACGCATGATCGAGAAGGGTATCAAACCCGAGTACGAGTGCTTCGAAATGGGTCACTTGGACACCATCCTCACTATGGCCCGCAAGGGTGAGGTACCTGGCAATCCCATGCAATTTAATTTCGTGTTGGGTGTTCCCGGCTGCACCCCCGCCACCGTCGACAACCTCTGCTGGCTGGTAAACAAGATACCCGCAGGCAGCACCTGGACCGCCACTGGCATCGGCCGCCACGCTTTCACGCTGGCCGCTCCCGCCATCGTGATGGGCGGCAACGTGCGCGTGGGTTTTGAGGACAACCTCTACTTGGAGCGCGGAGTGCTGGCCAAGAGCAACGGCGAGTTGGTGGACAAGGTGGTCCGCATGGCCAAACTGCTGGGTCGCCAGGTGGCCACCAGCGACGAGGCTCGTGAGATTCTTTCACTCAAACCCAGAAATTAAGGCAACAATGAAGAAAACAATTCTCACATTGACGGCGATGATTATCGCCGTCAATGTTTTTGCTCAAACCGAGCAAAACGAAGAAACGCGGATGCAGAAGGAAATCCTCAAGACCTTCCACAGCCGCAACATGGCCAACAAACCTCTCAAGAAGAACGTCCCTATAGCCACCGCTCCCGCCACCAAAGGCAACACGGCAAAAACCCTGCCCGAAGACCGCGTGTGGTTCCCGGGCGAATGGGAAGAGGTGCAGGCAATTGCAGTGACACCTCTCTACAACTACAAAGTCCCGGGACACGAGAGCAGCATGTACTGGTATGCCGACCCTTTAGTGACGGGCTATGCGCAGTACTTTCAGTACTCCTACGGAAACTGGCAGGATGCCGGTGTGGGTCCCTACATCAAACAGATTGACACAACCTCTTCCTTCGGCAAGGTGTTCTTCTACCTGATGGACGGCATCCAGCTGGGCGGAGCACAGGCATGGGTCCACATTGAAAATCCCAAGGACTCGGCCGTCGTCATCCGCACGCTGACCCGCATGAACCTCCGGCACGACAATGTCCGCTTCATCATCGGTGCCGGCAACTCGTTCTGGTACCGCGACTGCGGTCCCATCGCCTTCTACTATGGTGACCAGGACAGCGTAGCCATGCTCGACTTCACCTACTATCCCGGCCGCGCCCTCGACGACTCGCTTCCCTCGCTGATTCACCAGCAGATGGGCATTCCCAACTATCAGACCAAGGTGTTTTGGGAAGGCGGCAACTGCCTCGTCGACGGAGCCGGTATGTTGTTCACCTCCGACGCTGTCTACAGCGCCAATGCTGTCAACCGTGGCCAATATGTATGGGACGGACATAACATCAACTCCCTCTCCTATGAATCCCGCACTTCGCTCAACCGCAGTCAGACGAAACAAGCCTTTAGCGAGCTCCTCGGCCAGCGTGCCACTTACATCCTCCCTGCCTACCGCTATGACGGGGGCACCGGCCACGTTGACCTCTACGCCGATGCATGGGACGAGAACGGTTTTGTCTTCAGCGTGATGCCCGACCAGTACAGCCGCTGGACCGACTACGCCATCGGCAAGAAGAATATCGACTCGCTCTGCTCCTACAAAAGCCTCTTCGACCGCGACTACTACGTCATGGGCGTCCTCCCCTTCCCCTCAAAGGACAACGGCTCGAACTTCAGTTCGCAAACGGAATACAACAACAGTTACACCCGCACCTACTCCAACCACACCTTTGTCAACAACGTGATTCTTCAACCCTGCTTCTCTCGCGTGGTGAACGGAGAACCCTCTGCGAGTTGGGACAAAGCCAACATCGAGCAAATCAAGAAAGCCTACCCCGGCTACACCATCTACTGCGTCAACGTGAGTGATTTCGACGGTTCCGGCGGTGCCATCCACTGCGTCACCAAGCAGATTCCCGCCGACAATCCTATTCGCATCCTCCACAAGAACATCCACGACACCATGACTGCCGGCCTCGGCAACTCCAACCTGCCCGTCAGCGCCATCATCACCAACCGCTCCGGCATTGCCCACGCCGAGGTGATGTACCGCGTCAACGATTCCGACGAATGGCAGACCCTCAACCTCACCTCCAATGGCAACCGCTGGTACGGCCAGTTCCCCCTCGCCGACTTCGATACCGTCGTCGAGTCTGTCGACTACTATATCTCTGCCACCTCCAACAACGGAAAGACCATCACCAAACCGATGACCGCCGGCCAAGGTGGCTATTACCACTTCGCCTTCGGAACCGACGCATTGTTCGACTCCACCTGGTTCGACTACGACACCATGCCTATGCCCATGGAGAACATCACCTTCATCTTCGGCAGCAACTGGGCCACCGAGGACAACAACGCACCGCGTCCCGTCAGCATCGAGGAGGTGGAAGCAAACGAGGAGAGCTTCGGACAGTTCTATCCCAATCCTGCCACCGACCAGGCCAATATGAACATCGACCTCGGCGACGGCCAGAACTATAACGTCGCCATCATCGACCAAAGCGGCCGCACTATCCACACCTCCAGCCTGCAGGCTGCCGGCCAGATTGTGTACACCATCAACGCCAGCCGCCTGGCCACGGGTGTTTACAACGTGGTCTTCAGCAATGGCGCAAACAAAGTGGTGCGACGCTTAATCGTCAAATAAACTTCTGTAAACGGCAATCATATCTGCCGTAACCTTCTCTGGGGCGAACTTCAACCGTTGAATTCGCCCCTTTTCTATGCACTGCTGTCGGAAAACATCGTCGTCGAGCAAGCGTTGCAGGTGGGCGGCGACAGAGGAAACGTCGTCTGGGTCGGCATACAAGGCCGCGTCTCCCCCCGCTTCGGGCATCGAAGAGATATTGCTGGTCACCACAGGCGTATCACAGCACATACTCTCCAACACAGGAATACCGAAACCCTCGAAACGAGACAGATAAACACTCGCCACAGCGCCACCATAAAGCATGGGAAAATCTTTGAAATCGACATTCGTCATCACGCGAACCCGGTCGTCGGCACACGACAAGACACGCTTGCCGTATTCGCCTCGCGGACGCCCGACAATTACCAATGCAACCTCCTTCGGCAATTGCTTCATCGCCTCTATCACCTTCAACTGATTCTTGCGCTCCTCAAGGGTACCCACACAGATAACATATTTCTCCGGAAGACTATATTTAATCCTTATTTCTTCATTCCTAATTCTTAATTCATCATTCCAGAAAATAGGGTCGCACGACTGATAAACGACTTTGATTTTCCTCTCGTCGACACCCATCAAATCTATCAAATCGCGTTTGGTTTGCATGCTGATGGCCACCACCACGTCGGCCACACGGCAAGCATGGTGCATCTTCATCCGATGAATCACACGGTCGGCAGGCTTGAAAAACTCAGGATAGCGGCGCACAATAAGGTCGTGCATCGTCACCACCTTTTTTACATGCCGTCCAAGTGCGAATGGCAACTCATGGCTCAACCCATGGAACACCTCCACCCCATCGCCTTTGGATCGCACACCCGTCCACACGCTCCTCCACGCATCAGGCAACAGACACCATAGACACTTCGGTCGGCACACTGCCACATGTTCCATTCCGTCGAAATAATGTTCGTGTCGGCCTTTAACACTCGGCGTATATAGCGTAACCGGACAGGTCTTTGCGATGCCTCCAATCACCATTCGGCTATAGTTTCCCAACCCGCTGTTGTTCCGAAACGCCCGTTTTGCGTCGAATCCTATCTTCATAATAATTCTGTTTTTCAACTTGCAAAAATACAAAAAAAAATCCACTTGCCTCCCATTTCAGAAAAAATTCGTATCTTTGCAAAAATTTTTTTAAGTGTTCATCACTCAACACTAAACACTTAACACTAAACATTGAACGCATATCACTAAACCCTAAAGATTCATGCCCCGGAAGCGCATACTCATAGACCTCAGCAAGCTCCGCCAACCCATGTGCGGCCTTGGTCAGATTGCGCTCAACTATGGCCGCTGGTATGCCCTCAACGCCCGCACCCTTGCCGATCGATTCGACATCACGCTCCTGGTCCCCAAGGACTTTGTGGGCGCTTTCGGAAATGATGTACACTATCTGGTAGCACACAAAATTTATACTTTCCTCCCCTCTCTCCTGCCTCAATTCGACCTGTGGCACGCCATCCATCAGCGCTCCCCGTTCCGGCCTCCGGCTTCCGTGTCCAAATATATCCTCACCATCCACGACGTCAACTTCATCCACGAAAAAGGTCCTTTCAAGCAACGCCGATACACCCGCCAACTGCAAAGCAAATGCGACCGCGCCACACACATCACCTTCATCTCGCGCTTTGCAATGGAAGACACGCTCCACTTCATCAACCTCCACGACAAACCTGTCGACATCATCTACAACGGCGTCGAACAACTCACCGAAGGTCCACAGCAGGAACCCGTCCAACTCTCCTCCATCCACTCCGCTTCCCTCAATCTTCCGCCCGACGCACCTTTCTTCCTCGCCATCGGCGAGGTTAAAGAGAAAAAACAGCTCCATACCCTCCTGCCTCTCATGGACCGTCTTCCCTCCTTCCGGCTTCTCATTGCCGGCAACGACAACACCCCATACGCGCGACAACTCCGCTCACGCTTGCGTCAACATCCCAATGTGAACATTATTGGCATCGTCAGCGACAGCCAGCGCCGATGGCTCTACTCCCACTGCACCGCCCTGCTCTTCCCTTCCGTGGCTGAAGGCTTCGGCCTCCCTCTCATCGAAGCCATGCAATGGGGCAAACCCGTCTTTTGCTCCGACCGTACTTCGCTACCCGAGATTGGCAGCACACACGCCTATTACTTCCGCGATTTCGACCCCGACCATATGGCCGAACTCGTCAACCGCGGACTCGCCGAATACAACGACACAAAAGCCCTCGCGGCACAAAACTATGCCGCCTCTTTCTCCTACGAAAAACACATGCAAAAATACATCGACCTCTACTTGGCCGACAACCGTGAGTAGAGCTCGTAATACTGATCCATCACTCGATCCGACACCTCGAAAACATCCTTCTCACCAATCACCAGCACTCGCTGCTCGTTCACCCCGGCCTCCAGCAATTCTTTCTTCACCTCCTCGCTCACAGCCACCACCACGTCGGCAGCATTCCACGCATAACGCATTCTGCGCTTCCACATAATGCTATCCATCAACGACGTATTGTGATGCTCTCCAACGCCGAAACACGTCACCACAGTTTTTACATCGCGCCCGATACCATAAGGGAGCTCCTCATTCAGCCCATGGAACACCTTCACCTTCTCCATCATCAACCATTGGTTCAGCCTATAGCGCATCCACGCTGATGGCAACATCCGCGCACCGCCTTCAGGGACATATGTGCTCACATTGGCATAACTCGTGAAATAAGTCTTGTAAGTGCTTTTGATACGCGTCGAAAACAACAGCGCACGGTAATCCGACACGTGCCGACTGGCCAACCCCTCCACTAATGCGCGTCCCCACTCGCCCAGTCCGTCCGCGTTACGGAACACATTATTAGCATCGTATCCTACCAACATACTCGTTCTGAATATCGCTGAAAATTTTTTGCAAAAATACAAAAAAATTCCGTACCTTTGCAAAAAATTTTCAAAAAAAAAAACATGCCACGAATCTACCCCGACAATCCAAGCCCCCTTGCCGGCCTTTCCCTCCCCCAAAAAGAGCTGCTCTACCAACAGGCCTCACAACTCATCTCCGACAACAAAAGAGACCTCTTCGACCGTCTCGCACCGCTCCGCACCCGCCACATCGCCGTCGTCCTCGAAGATATATATCAGTCCCACAACGCCTCCGCCGTCCTCCGTTCCTGCGACTGCTTCGGCGTCCAGGACGTCCATGTCATCGAAGCCAACAACCCCTTCAACCCTGCCGGCGACGTCGCCGTCGGATCCTCCAAGTGGATTGACTACTACCCCTACCACGACACTCCCTCAGCCTATCATCGCCTGCGCGACAAAGGCTACCGCATCGTCGCCACAACCCCCCACACCAACGACACTCTCATCACCGACCTCGACATCTCCCAACCCATCGCCCTCGTCTTCGGCACCGAGCTCACAGGCCTCTCCCCCCAAGCCATCGATCTCGCCGACTCCTATGTCAAAATTCCCATGTACGGCTTTACCGAAAGTTTCAACATCTCCGTCTGCGCCGCCCTCTCTCTCTTCTCTCTCACCTCGCGCCTCCGCACCTCACACCTCCCTTGGCAACTACCTCCCGAGCAAATCCTCGACCTCAAAATCCACTGGTGCGCCCAAGCCATCCGCGACGGCGAAAGCGTCCTCAACAATCTTATAAAAACACTATAATTTCCATTTTCCACTTTCAATTATCAATTTTTTTCGTATCTTTGCCTTTTGTATATAAAACATAGAATCAATATAAAATGTTAGACATGAAAAAGATAACCCTCATCGCAGTGGCCCTCCTCCTCAGTCAGGGAGTCATTTTTGCCCAAAAGAAAGTCGCCGAAAAGGACGTCAAAGTCTCCTACGTCAAAGACTTCCAGCGCCAAGTCAAAGACCCCACCAACGTCCAGTGGTACCAAATCGACGAAAACACCTTCAAAGTCTCCTACCTCGACTTCGAGAAATCGCGTCAGGCAATGGTCTTTTCCAACAAAGGAATGGAGACCCACTACATCATCGAAAGCAAATATTGGCCCCTCTCCGTCAAAGAATACGTCTCCGCCAACTACCCCAAATTTTCCATCACCGACCTCTGGGTGCGCAAAGCCCGCAACAAAATGACCTATCAGACCCGCATCGCCCGCAAGAGCGGCTTCCTCTGGTGGAAGAAAGAGAAAGAGGTCAAAATCCTCGACTTCGAAGTCGACGGCAAATTCATCTCCGCCGAATAAACCCCAAATCAACTCCAATAGAAAGAACACGCCGACACCCATCGACGTGTTCTTTCTTTTTTCCCCTCCCCTAATACCCCATAAGCACCTCCCCCCCTACCAAGCCCCTACCAACTCCCTACCAACTCCTACTGTGGTAGGAGTTGGTAGGGAGTTGGTAGGGAGTTAATAGGTAGTTTACAGGCAGTTGGCTCCAAGCGTATCGTTACCCCTTTTTTGGAGTCATTACACAATAAAAGGGAGTTCTTTCCGTTTCAGTTTCCAAACAAGATTATTGCCCTATGGAACACGCGCACCCCTTCGACCATATCATTGTCCGCGACGCGACAGAGAACAATCTCAAGCATGTCGACGTCGAGATTCCCAAGGGGCAAATCACGGTGGTGACAGGTGTGTCGGGTTCCGGCAAGTCGTCGCTGGTGCTGGACACGATAGCGGCCAAGTCGCGCCGCGAACTGAACGACACCTTCCCTTCTTTCACACAGCAGTACCTGCCCAAATACGGACGTCCGCACGTGGGGGAGATTGAGAACCTGCCCATTGCCATCGTGATAGAGCAGCGCAAGCCCACCGCCAACTCACGATCCACCGTGGGCACCTACACAGACATCTACGCCCACCTGCGACTGCTTTTCTCGCGTATGGGGAAACCTTTCGTGGGATACAGCGACGCCTTCTCGTTCAACCATCCGTCGGGCAGCTGTCCGCGCTGCGACGGTTTGGGCGAGATTCGGGAGCTGGACATCCACAAGCTGGTGGACTTCGACAAGTCGCTCAACGACGAGGACACTATCCATTACATCGCTTTTCACAAGGGCGGATGGCGCTGGATACGCTACGCCTACAGCGGTCTCTTCGACCTCGACAAGAAAATCAAGGACTACACACCCGAGGAGCTCGACCTCTTCCTCAACTCGCCGCAAACAAAACTGAAGAACCCACCCTCCAACTGGCCCAAGACAGCCAAATACGAAGGTCTTATCCCGCGCATGTACCGCAGCATCATCAACTCGGAGGAGGGGCTGCTGCACGCCGCCGCCATCAACCCGATGCTGACGATGGGCACCTGTCCCGATTGCGGCGGCACACGCCTCAACGAGAAGATACGCTCCTGCAGGATCAACGGCCTCAACATCGCCGAGGTGACGGCCATGAGTATCAGCGACTGCCGCCGCTGGATGGAGACCCTCGACAATCCCGACAGGGAGCCGTGTACCGCTGAATCCAAATCGGAAGCAGCGAAGAATGGGCTGGGGGAAGATATCAAACACGCCACTATCAAGCGCTTGGCGGCCCTCGAGGAGATAGGGCTCGGCTACCTCACCCTCGACCGCGCCATCGGCACCCTCTCGGGCGGTGAGGCTCAGCGCTGCAAGATTGCCAAGTACATCAACTCGCCCCTCTCCGACGTGATGTATATCCTCGACGAGCCGAGCGTAGGTCTCCACAACCACGACATCCTGCTGATGCAGAAATCGGTACAGAAACTCAAGAACCACGGCAATACAGTCATCATCGTGGAGCACCACAAGGAAATCATCAAGATGGCCGACCATATCATCGACATGGGACCCGGCGCGGGCATGAACGGCGGCGAGGTAGTCTTCGAGGGCAGCTACGAAGAACTGCTGCACAGCAAGACACTTACAGGCACCATGCTCAGCACTTCGAGCGCCATGAAAGAGCAGGTGCGCCCGCCCAGGGATTTCTTCCTTTTGGAGAACGCCAACCTGCACAACCTGAAGAATGTCTCCATAAAACTTCCGTTAGGGGTGCTGTGCGGCATCGCGGGAGTGGCGGGCTCCGGCAAGAGCTCCCTGATGGAATGCTTCACTCAACAAGTCATTCAGGCATGCGGCGACTCGTCCACCCAGTCACCCATCATCTATATCAGCCAGAAAAACATCGGCATCAGCCTTCGCAGCACCCCGGCAACCTATCTGGACGTTGCCGACGACATCCGCAAGCTCTTTGCCAAAACCAACAAAACCAAAGCCGACCTCTTCACCTTCAACGGCAAGGGGGGCTGCCCCGTTTGTCAGGGCAAGGGAGTCATTGTCAACGACATGGCTTTCATGGATGCCATCGAGACCACCTGCGAAGCCTGCGGCGGATTGCGCTATTCACCCGAAGTACTGTCCTACAAGGTGAAAGGTCTCAACATCGCCGAAACGATGGACCTCACCGCCAACAAAGCCTCCGAGCTGTTTGCCGGCACCGTCATTGCCGAAAAGCTGGAACCACTACGTAAAGTCGGCCTCGGATACCTCCACCTCAACCAGTCGCTCTCCACCCTCTCCGGCGGCGAGCTGCAGCGCATCAAACTGGCCTCCTACCTAAACGCATCCACCCTGTCCCCCAATCACCCGTGCACTCAGTCACACATCTTCATCATGGACGAGCCTTCCGACGGCCTTCATGCAGGCGACATCCGCCGCATCCTCAATCTCTTCGACTCCATGGTGGAGGCTGGCAACTCCATCTTCCTCATCGAGCACAACATCGAGATGCTGAAATCGTGCGACTACCTCATCGAGCTCGGCCCCGGAGGCGGCGCCATGGGAGGGAGAATCATCTTCTCCGGAACTCCCCAGGCCATGTCCGAGTGCCCATCCTCCATCACCGGACCCTATTTAAAGGATTAAGGGCAAAAAAAAGCGGCGAGAATCGCATGATTCTCGCCGCTTTTTTTTTTACCAATGGAACTACTCGGCGTCGCGGCCGTGACAGTTCTTGTACTTCTTGCCGCTGCCGCAGGGGCAGGGGTCGTTGCGGCCAACCTTCTTCTCCACGTGGACGGGCATCACCTTTTGGGGCTGTTGAGATGAGCTTTCGATGGCCTGGCGCTGCTGTGCGGCGGCGCGGTCGAAGTCGTTGCCACCACGGCCGGCTTTCACGCCGCGCTGCGGAGCCTGAGGCTGACGAGCCTCATGGACATCCTCCTCGCGCATCGGCAGCTGGGCTCGGCTGAGGAAGGTGGTAATCTCGCGGTTGATGTCGAGGAGCATCTGTTCGAAGAGCTTGAATGACTCGAACTTGTAGATAAGCAACGGATCCTTCTGCTCGTAGGCGGCATTCTGTACACTCTGGCGCAGGTCGTCGAGCTGGCGCAGGTGCTCTTTCCACAGGTCGTCGATGATGGCCAGAGTAATGCCTTTCTCGATACTCAGCTGCACCTCGCGGCCATGGGTCTCATAGGCTTTCTTCACCGGCACAATGGTGTTGAGTGTCTTCTTGCCGTCGGTGATGGGGAAAGCCACGTTGATGTAGCGCGTATTCTCGGCAATGTTCTTGATGAACGGCCACGCCAGTTCGCAGAGACGCTGCATGCGCTCCTTGTAGGCGCTGTAGCACTGGTCGTAGAGCAGCTGGATGGCGTCCTTGCGATGGAGCGACAGGAACTCGTTCTCGCTCATCGGCACCTCGTGGGCGAACACCTTGATGACCTCAAGTTTGAATTCCTCCCAGTCGTGTCCCTCGGTGTAAAGCAACTCGCAGGTGTCGTAGAACATGTTGCTGATATCAATCGACAGGCGGTCGCCGTAGAGGGCGTTGCGTCGCTTGTTGTAAATGACGGTGCGCTGGTTGTTCATCACGTCGTCGTACTCGAGCAGGCGCTTACGCATGCCGAAGTTGTTCTCTTCGACTTTCTTCTGGGCACGCTCAATCTGCTTGGTGATCATCGAGTGCTGGATCACTTCGCCTTCCTGCAGGCCCATGCGGTCCATCACCGAGGCGATGCGCTCGCTTCCGAAGAGACGCATCAGATCGTCCTCGAGCGAGACGAAGAAGAGGCTCGAACCCGGGTCGCCCTGACGACCGGCACGGCCGCGCAGCTGGCGGTCGACTCGGCGGCTCTCGTGGCGCTCGGTGCCGATGATGGCCAAACCGCCGCGTTCCTTCACGTCGCCCTTGAGCTTGATGTCGGTACCACGGCCTGCCATGTTGGTGGCGATGGTCACACGGCCGGGTTCACCGGCCTGGGCCACAATCTCGGCCTCCTTCTGGTGCAACTTGGCATTCAGCACGTTGTGCGGAATCTTCTTCATCTTGAGCATCTTGCTCAGCAACTCGGAAGTCTCGACACTCGTCGTACCCACCAGCACAGGACGGCCCTCGCCGATGAGCTTCTCAATCTCGTCGATGACCGCTTTGAACTTCTCGCGCTTGGTCTTGTAGACCATGTCGTTCATATCAACGCGCGCAATTGGCTTGTTGGTGGGAATCTCGACGACATCGAGTTTGTAGATGTTCCAGAACTCGCCGGCCTCGGTCGAAGCGGTACCCGTCATACCGGCCAGCTTCTTGTACATGCGGAAGTAGTTCTGCAACGTGATGGTGGCGTAGGTCTGCGTGGCGGCCTCCACCTTGGCGTTCTCCTTGGCCTCGACAGCCTGGTGCAAGCCGTCGCTCCATCGGCGCCCCTCCATGATACGGCCCGTCTGCTCGTCGACAATCTTCACCTGGTTGTCCTCGGTGAGGATGTAGTCCACGTCGCGCTCAAAGAGCGTGTAGGCCTTCAGCAGCTGGTCGACGGTGTGGACGCGCTCGCTCTGAATGGCAAAGTCGCTATAGATCTTGTCCTTGGCGGCCACTTTCTCCTCGGCGCTCATCGTGGCGTTGTTCTCCACGTCGGCAATAGCCGAACCGATGTCGGGCAACTGGTAGAAATTGCGGTCCTCGCCGAGGGCGGTGAGGAAATCCATGCCCTTGTCGGTGAGCTCCACCTGCTTGTTCTTCTCGTCGATGACGAAATAGAGCTCGTCGTCGATGATGTGCATATTCTTGTTCTGCTCCTGCATGTAGAAGTTCTCCGTACGCAGGAGGATGCTCTTGATACCACTCTCGGAGAGGTACTTGATCAACGCTTTGTTCTTGGGCAATCCGCGGTAGGCGCGCAGCAGCATCTGGGCGGGCATTTCCTCGGGTTTGGCGTTGGGGTTCTCGCTCAGTCCCTTGCGGGCGTCGGCCAGATATTGGGTCACCAGCACACGCTGGGCATTGTAGAGCTTCTCAATGGTGGGCTTGAAGCGGTAGAACTCCTGCTCGTCGTCGTCCTTGCCTGTGGGACCGCTGATGATGAGGGGGGTACGGGCATCGTCGATAAGCACCGAGTCGACCTCGTCGACGATGGCGTAGTTGTGGCCGCGCTGCACCAGCTCCTCGGGATTGCGGCTCATGTTGTCGCGCAGGTAGTCGAAGCCAAACTCATTGTTCGTACCATACGTAATATCAGCGTTGTAGGCGCGCTTGCGCTCCTCGCTGTGGGGCTCGTGCTTGTCGATGCAGTCGACACTCAGACCGTGGAACTCGAAGAGCATACCCATCCACTCCGAGTCGCGCTTGGCAAGGTAGTCGTTGACGGTCACCACGTGCACACCCTTGCCGGGCAGAGCGTTGAGGTAGACGGGCAACGTGGCCACCAGCGTCTTACCCTCACCCGTGGCCATCTCGGCAATCTTGCCGCTGTGGAGCACCACGCCGCCGATAATCTGCACGTCGTAGTGAATCATGTCCCACGTGATTTCGTTGCCGCCGGCCATCCAGTGGTTCTGGTAGATGGCCTTGTCGCCCTCGATGGTGATGTTGCCGTGCGTGGCGGCGAGGTCGCGGTCGTGGTCGGTGGCGGTCACCTCCACGGTCTCGTTTTGGGCGAAACGCTTGGCGGTCTCCTTCACCACGGAAAAAGCCTCGGGCAGGATGTCGTCGAGCACCTTCTGGGTCTTGTCGTAGCCCTGCTTCTCCAGTTCATCGATACGTTTATAGAGACCCTCCTTCTCGTCGACGGGCATGTCGTATTCTTCTTCGATACGGGCGCGCAGCTGGGCGAGCTCGCTCTCCTCGGCCTCCACGGCCTTGGATATACGGTCCTTGAACTCAATAGTTTTCGCTCTCAGGGCGTCGTTGCTCAACGCCTCGATGGCGGGGTAGGCTGCCAGCGTGGCGTCCAGGAAGGGCTTGATGACTTTCAGGTCGCGCTGACTCTTGTTTCCAAACAGCTTAGTTAAAAAATTAGCCATATACTTTTTACAATTATTATCTTTAAATATTAATACTTAACCCGTTACCCGTTCCGTCGCGGAACAGAAAAACAAACAAAGATACAACTTTTTTTTCAATGGCGGCGGAAAAATAAAAAAACGGTAGCAAAATGGTAGCTATTTTCCACCTACGAACACCCTATCAACTCCCTACCAACTCCTACCGTGGTAGGACTTGGTTAGGAGTTGATAGGGCGATGGTATGGCGTTAGTACCTTGTTGACAGCACTTTATGCGGAAGTGTTAATTTTAACAAATTTTTCATTTTGCCATGTCGAAAAAAGTGTGTACTTTTGCACCCGTTTTCGACTAAAATGGAGAGATGCCGGAGTGGTCGATCGGGGCGGTCTCGAAAACCGTTGACCAGCTTGCTGGTCCCAGGGTTCGAATCCCTGTCTCTCCGCTGAAAAAAGTCTCACAAGTTCTTATAAATTGGGCTTGTGAGATTTTTTTATTTCAAAAAGAGTCTGAATGTCAATGATCTATCTTCTGGGACTCATAATTATATTATTGTAAATCTAAAACAGTACGCATGACCCATGCGTACTGTTTCCTTTTTTCACAAAATTGCTTTGTATCAGAATATCTATTGTTTCACTTCGACAATCTGGCCATCGATGGCGAGGATGGTGGAGGGGAAAAGGGAGGTGGCTTGGCCGGTGAGGAGTTCGGGCTCTTTGTAGCGGGCGCTGATGTGGGTGAGCAGCAGCTGTTTGGGCTCAGCGAGGGTGGCCAAACGAGCGGCTTGGCCGGCGGTGAGGTGCTGACGCTCGCGGGCCAGGTCGGCAAGGTCGTCGGCGAAGGTGCACTCGAGGCAGAGAAGAGATGTGTCGCGCATAAAAGGCACCAGGTCTTCACTATAGGCGGTGTCGCAGCAGTAGGTATAGACTCGTGCGGGGTTGTTGCCACGCGGCACCTCGGTGATGCGGAATCCGTAGGTGGGCACCGAATGGAGGATGGGGAAGGCATCGACGGTGCAACGCTTGCCCTCGAAAACACGATGGAGACCCTCGGAAAAGTCCATCTCGATGAAATTCAACTCGTAGCCAACATGATTGCCCGTCAGCGCGAAGGTTGTCTCAATGACCTCCTTGGCCCCTTTGGGTGCCACGATGGTTATGGGCTCGGTGCGGCCGCATAGGTGCATGGTGGAGAGCAGCGGTGCGAGGCCGAAGAAATGGTCGCCATGGAGGTGCGAGATGAGCACGGTGCCAAGTGACTGAAGCTTGAGATGGAGCTGGCGGATGCGGTCCTGGGTGCCCTCGGCACAATCCAACAAGAGTTTGAAACCGTTGACATTGACCACCTGGGCGCTGCAGTGGCGGCGCCCTGTGGGAAGGGCGGCGCCTGAACCGAGTATAGTGACGAAGAAGTTCATTTCCTTTGGGTTATCGGTTATGGGTTATGGAGTTTTGGGGACGGGCAAGAAGGAGAAGAAGGAAGGTGATGAGGCCGTTGAGGAGGAGGATCTCGAAGCCGAACTCATAACCAAACCACTCTTTGGAGTTGAGTTTGAGGATATAGCATATGACCGGCGAGAGGATGGCGATGAAGGGAACCCAGCGGTCGTCGACCGTACGCTTGGTGAAGAGGCCAAAGGTGTAGAGACCCAGCAGGGGACCGTAGGTGAAGCCTGCCACGTCGAAGATGGTGTTGATGAGCGACTCATTGTGGAACGGGCGGAAGGCAATGATTACCAGCAGATAGACCAGGGCGAACCCCACATGGACGACCCTTCGAATACGCAATTCCTTTTTCTGAGTAATCTGATTATTTTGATTACTCTGATTATTCTGACCAAATTTCAAAAAGTCGTAGCAGAAGGTGGTGGTGAGGGCCGTTAGGGTGCCGTCGGCCGAAGAGTAGCCAGCAGCCACCAGACCCAGAACAAAGACCACGGCAATGAAACCGCCGAGCTCGTGGACAGCGATAAAGGGGAAAATCTTGTCGCCTACGACATACGTCTCACCGGCCTGGTTGACGGCCGTGGGCAGCTCGATGCCGGCCTGAGCGGCATAAGCGATGAGGGCTGCTCCGAGACAGAGGAAAATGATATTGACCACAATGAAAAGCAGGCTCGAGGTCATCACGTTCTTCTGCGCGTCGCGAAGGGTTTTGCAGGTGAGGTTCTTCTGCATCATGTCCTGGTCGAGACCCGTCATAGTAATGGTGATGAACATGCCGGCAAACAGTTGCTTGACCCAAAACTTCTTGGCCATGGGGTCGGTGTTGAACATGTCGGTGTACCCTTGGTCGGCAGAGATGCTAAGGAGGTTGGGAAGACTCATATCGAGGTTCTTGAGGACCACCACCACCGTTGCCACAGCAGCAAGGATGAGGAAGGTGGTCTGCAAGGTATCGGTCCATACAACGGTCTTGATGCCACCGGCAAAAGTGTAGAGGAGGATGATGGCGATGAAGACCACCGCGGGGACCCAGAAGGGGATGCTCCAGGCGGAGAAGACAAACTCGTAGAGCACGTAGACCACGAGGTACATGCGGAGGGCGGAGCCGAGGAGGCGCGAGATGATGAAGAAGAGGGCGCCCGTGCGCTCGCTGCGGAGGCCGAAGCGCTGCTCGAGGTAGGAATAGATGGAGGTGAGGTTGAGACGGTAGTAGAGCGGCAGGAGGACGAGGGCTATAGTGGCATAGCCCAGCACATAGCCGAGGACCATGGGGAAATAGAACCACTTGTTGGCCAGCACGTCGCCGGGGACGGACATGAAGGTGACGCCGGAGAGGGAGGCGCCGATCATACCGTAGGCCACAACGGGCCAAGGGGACTTGCGGCCGGCGCGGAAGAAGGCCTCATTGCCTTTGGTCCCACGCCGATTGGTGAGCCACATGACGAGGAAAAGGAGCAGCGTATAGGCTGCAAAGCACAATAGTATAGTCAGTTCCATCTCTTGCTTGCAAATGATTACAAGATGCAAAGATACAATTAATTTTTCATTTCTGAATTCTAATTTCTAAATCCCAAGAGATTTCCCCTTTCTTCTTTTTCATCTCTCCTTTCTCACCTAACAACCTCTATGACGCCGTTGAGGCGGATGAGGCCGCAAAAGGACTTTGCGGAGAAGCGGAAGAAGTAGGTGCCGTCGGGACAGAAGGGGTCGGCGGGGTCCCAGAACTGGCTTTCGTCGTGGATGTCGCGGACATGATAGACAAGGTCGCCCCAGCGGCTGTAGATCCAGAGCTCGTTCATAGAGTAGAGTCCGTACTCGAGGAGGTTGACAATGCGCCAGCGGTCGTTGACGCCGTCGCCGTTGGGGGTGACGAGGTTTGGAAACTGGAGGAGCGAGGGGAGGATGGAGACGGTGTGGGTGACAGTGTCGGTGCAGGTGTGGGTGATGGTGGGGCCGAAAATGGAGAAAGGAGGGATGTGGGATGAGGAATCAAGAGTCATGATGTGATGGTTGGTGGCGGCGAGGGAGACGTCGAAGTCGCCGGAGGGTAGCGTCCCCTGCCACTGATAGACGGGGGCGAAGTCGAAGAGCGTGTCGACAGCGCCCTCGGTGGTGGCGAAGGTCCATTGCCACTGGCAGTCGGCGGGGAGGGTGAGGTTGTCGAACTCCGCCTCGGGGCAGGCATCGCAAGGATGGAAGGGATACCAAGAGAACTCCGCCTGCGGCGAGGGGAAGATGAATATGGGCCAGCGGAGGGTATCGGCGCAGCCGTAGGAGTCGACGGCGACGAGGGTGGCGAGGGCCGTTTGGTCTGCCGGCAGGGAGGAGGGCTTACCCATGTCGTATTCCAGGATTCCCTCGGCGGAGACGAGGGTGTCGGCAAGGAGGGTCCAGCGATGGGTGATGAGGTCTGGGGTGGAGTCGCGCAGGAAGAGGGTGGCGGGAGCGCAGACTTTCATCGGGAGGGTGTCGGACCAGTGGATGCCGTCGAAGCTGTAGGCGGCCTGGAGAGGGGATGCGGGGGGACGCGGGACGAGGGCCATGTGGACGAGGCTGTCGCAGCCATGGGTGGAGACGAGGAGTGTGTCGAACGTGGCAGGGCCGCCGTAGTCGACACCCCCATAGACGAAGGGGCTACCGGGACAAATCACCAGGGTGTCGGCAAGCTCGTACTCGGGGTGGACGGTAAGGTGGAGACGGTAGAGGCTGTCGCAGCCCCGGCTGTTGGCGTAGAGGAAATCCGCCACTGTGTCGCGATGGAAGCTGCTGCCGCGGTAGTCCAATGCGCCGCAGGCGACAGCGAGAGTGTCGATGAGGGAAGTGTCGATGAGGCTGAGGTTGAGTACCCGGAGGGTGTCGCAACCAACCCTAACCACATAGGAGCCGGGAGAGCCATAGAGGCTGTCCATCCAGGGGAGGGGCTGGTTGGCGCAGACGGCGGTGTCGAGGGTGTCGGAAGCATACTGGAGGCGGAGCACCTTGGCAAGGGTGTCGGTGCAGGGGCCGCCGCCGATACCCGCCACGAGGGAAACGGTGAAGGCGCCGCTGTCGGGGAAAAAGACCACGGGGTTGCGGAGGGTTGAAGTGCCGAAGGGCCCGAAGTCCCACATGATCCAGTCACACGCGGTGGCGCTGTCGCCTTCGTGATGGCTACGGTCGGAGAAGTCCACCCTGAAACGGCAGTCTTCGCGGCTGACGGAATAGGAGAAATCGGCCTCGGGCCACACCAGGCGCGACTCGGCGCTGAGGGTAACCACACAGGAGGTGTCACCGATGAAGGAGAGGTCGCAGAGATAGGTGTTGCCGTCGGCGGGAAGGTCGGCGACGCGGGAGGTGGAGAGGACGGAGTCGGAATCCTGGCGGTGCCAGCGATAAAGGAAGCCTTCGGGGGCTTCCACCCGGTTGAACTCCCCTTCCGTGCAGGTGGAGAAAGAGAGATGCTTCTTCGCACAGTGGAGGTTGTAGTAGGCATAGCCGAAATGGGCCCCCTCGCTACAGTCGTAGGTGGTGAGCCGGAGCTGCACCTCCTGGCCATGATAGGCAGAGAGGTCGAGTCCCACAACCGTCCAATCCTTCCACATTACGGGCTGCCCACGATACATGGTGGTGTTCCACCCCATGTCGTAGCTGGCCACAAAATCGTAGCTGTTGCATTTGGCGGGCTCGATGATCCGCCCGTCGGGGTCGAGCATCTCGATGCGGAAACGGGGCTGTTCCCAAGGCTGGTGCATGGGATTTTGCATGACACCGGCATACTTGAGGATGAGCATGTCGAAGTCGGTGGTGTCGACAAAGACGCGGTAGAGCATGCCTTCGGCCTGTGCCATCGTCCACATGTTGCCGAGCCTGACGGAGTGGTCGTCGCCCGGGGGCACCATGCGCAGCGGCATTCCCACCACGGGGTCGGTGGCCGAGGTGTCGGTGCAGAGTACATGGCGACCGTTGATGCTGTCGTCGACCACGCCCACATACTGGTAGGGATCGGTGAAAATGCCATAGAACGGGGTGACCTTGGTAGAGAAGAGCATGCGGGTGTCTATGCAGGCGCTGCTGTCGCATGCGGGTCGTACAACCCGCAGGGCTTGGGTCTCGTTGCCAATGGAGGTGCTGCAGTAGCCCGTGCTGCCACAATTGTCTCCGAACGAGACAATGTAAGAGCCATTCTCGCTCAACTGCACCCTGGCGGTATCGATGCCGGAATAAAGACTGTTCAGCAATGTGTTGCCCTCCGCCGTGGAAACATCTACATATGCCATCGTCCCATCCGTAGCGTTCCAGGTGAACGCCACGGGAGGAAGCACGCTGTCGCAGCCCTTGTAGATGGCCAACCACTCACCATCTCTTTTCTCGATGGCATAGCTGGCATCGCTTACCGCATGGAAGTCCCACATCAGGCATCCATTTGTTATAACGCGGATATCGTCGAGCGTGCAAAACCCATTCGTCACCTTGTGGAAAACGATATAGTGGTCGCCCGGCGGCACCGACGAGAGGTCCGCCACATGGCGTTGCCACCCCGCAAGCGTGGAAAAGGAGGCCAGCGGGTGGAAAGAGGAGATGTCGGCGGGGTCGGCCGCCGAGCCCACCTCCAGGGTGCACTCCCCATGGGTCCAAAAAAGCAGATTGGCGCCGTCGCCAAAGTCCGTCGCCATATACGGCATGGAGATATAAAAATCCTGGTTTCCGGTCAAATACAATCCCATAGGCGTATTATGTGAAATCGTGGACACATAGGCATCTCGGCTATAACGGGCATCATAACCCCCACCATGGGTCACCGTCCATCCGGCGGGAAACTGATTGAATGTCTCCTCGGCGAAGGTGATGCAGGTGTCGTACTGACTGCGTCCAACCGTCGCCACCGTCACAAAGGCCAACAGGACGGCACTCTTTATTGCCACTTGGCCCCCCATGCCGCACCTCCCCTTGTGCCGATTCACAAGAAACGGCAGTATCACAACGGCCACAAAGAGCAATATCATAGTCAGTTCCATATCTTCACGGAGGATATTCCGGATTGCAAATATACGTTTTATTTATCAATCCGTCCCCACTAATATATGTAGACACTTTATAAGCCTCAAAATTTCACCGAGAAGGCTCTTTTAACATTATTTAACCAAATACAACCCCACAACAGAGTGAGTATCAAACACACACAAAACCCACACCAATCGCCGCAAACCTGCACATTCGGTTCCACATGAGGCATGGATTCTGCGGCATCTGCAAAAAAAGTAATGGCAATGCACAATAAAAAAAATCCACAAGCGTTAATAGGGGAAAATATAAAATAAAAAATGAAAATCAGACTCATACTCGCAGCCGCGTTTTCAATGACCCTGGCGCTGACGGCTTCGGCCCAAAGCGGCCACGACCTGCAGGACGACGGCCTGCACGGCGCGGTGAAACGCGTCGACGCCATCATGTACGAAGCACGCTACGATTTCAACGACAACCTCGAGCGCGGCGACCAACTGGAGCACCTCGTAACCGAATACAACGCCAAGGGGCAGCGCCGCAACCAGGTCTACCTCTCCGTGGCCGAGGATGTCATCTTCCGCACCCGCTACAAGCACGACGGCTTCGGCCTGACAACCCTCGAGCATGTGGTCGACAACCAGGACCGTATCATTGGCCGCACCTACTATGTATACAACGCCGACCATACCCTCATTGAGGTCTATGTCGAAGACGCTGAACGCCAGGTGGAGAGCCGCCTGCGCCTGAAACACGACAAAATGGGCCGCATCGACCAGCGCAGCTTCAACGACCAGTTCAACGAGATCTTCAAACGCGAAATATACACCTTCAACGACGACGGCACTGTAAACAAAGCTGTGGTCTACGACCGCTCGAAGCAGAAAGTGCAGGAGAAACGCTGGGAATATGACGAATACGGTGAACCCGTGAGTTACACCCTCTATGACTATACCGAAGAGGAGCCCGAGATGTTCGTCACCGTCTACGAACGCGAATACGACGCACACGGCAACTGGATCAAATGCACCGAATACGAGGTCCTCGGCGACCGTCGCCTCCCCTCCTACATCACCATCCGCACCATCGAGTACTTTTAGCCTCCCGCCTGCGGCGTAATCCATAAATCCAAATAAATTTATAGATTTCCGCGAAGCGGGAGAATCTAGAAATCAATAATGAAAAGCGGTTTCGTCAACATCATCGGCAACCCCAACGTGGGTAAGTCCACCCTTATGAACGCTCTCGTCGGAGAGCGTTTGAGCATCATCACCTCCAAAGCACAAACCACCCGCAAACGCGTGATGGGTATTGTAAATGGAGATGACTTCCAGATTGTCTACACCGACACCCCCGGCATCGTCAACCCCGCCAACAAACTCCACGAGCAGATGATGGGCTTCATCGGCACCGCCCTGCAGGACGCCGACCTCTTCCTGCTGGTGACCGAGGTGGGCGAAACCTTCAAAAACCGCCACGTCCTCGACCGCGTGGTCAACAGCGACATCCCCGTCATCCTCGTCATCAACAAGATCGACCTCTCCGACCAGGACACCATCCGCCAGAAGATGGCCTACTGGCAGGCCGAGATTCCGCGCGCCATCATCATCCCCTGCTCCGCCACCGAGGGCTTCAACGTCGGCAAGATATTCGACACCGTGCTCGAACTCCTTCCCGAGCACCCCGCCTACTTCCCCACCGACGAACTCACCGACCGCACCATGCGCTTCTTCGTCAGCGAGATAGTGCGCGAGAAGATACTCCTCTACTACCAGAAAGAGATACCCTACAGCTGCGAGGTCGCCGTCGAATCCTACGAAGAAAAGGACGGCATCGACAGCATCTCGTGCATCATCTATGTGGAGCGCGACTCGCAGAAAGCCATCCTCATCGGCCACCAGGGCAAAGCCATCAAGAAACTGGGCATCGAAGCCCGCCGCGACATCGAGGAGTTCACCGGCAAGCGCTGCTTCCTCTCCCTCCACATCAAGGTCCTCAAAGACTGGCGCAACAGCGACCGCGCCCTCAAATCCTTCGGCTACGCCATGGACGACTAACCACACACACATCCAACCGTCGCACTATCTTCCCTTTATAATATCGTATTATGAAACAACCAATCATATTTTTATTTTTCTGCTTGGCTTTCTCGAGCACATCGGCACAAGTGTACAATTACCCTTTTGTTACGCCATCTGGGCATACTTTGTATTTTAATATAGATAACGGCGAAGCCGAAGTGACATTCAAGAGTTACAACTATCCCAATTATGGCAACCTGATAGACAGCACCTTGATCATACCCGACAGTATTCTGTATCAAGGCGTCAAATACCCGGTAACCACAATCGGGTACCAGGCATTTGCCTACGCGGAGATGCAGCATGTTGTCATCCCCAATACGGTGCATACTATCGGCATGTGGGCGTTTGGCCCATGCCAGTATCTGACAGAGGTCGTCATTCCAAATTCTGTAGTCGAAATAGGTCAAGGAGCCTTTGGCGGCTGCCATAACATAGCGTCCGTTACGTTGCCCGACTCTATCACATCGATTGCAAGTCAGACATTTGATGCCGACACCTCACTTGTGTCGATAGTCATTCCCGACGCGGTGACCACCATCGGCGCCGGCGCCTTTTCGCAATGCTACAGCCTTCGGTCGGTCACATTCGGGCATTCGGTGAACAGTATAGCCAACGGCGCCTTTTCTCACGGGAAGCATCTTGACTCTCTTATTTTCACCTCCAATGTAGCCCCCTGGATCAGCGACATATTCTATTCGGATACACTTCACCTTGTCATAGATATCCCCTGTGGCTCCTATCACTCATATTATCCAAAGTTCGGTTCAAACCATACATATATTGTACCATCGGTCAACCTGTCCATGAATGTTTCATCATTGACTCCCGACTGGGGTGCGGCCATTGTCGTTCTGGATGATGACCAACAGGATGTACGATGCGACTCAAGTGCTGTGATACAAGCCATTGCCAACTATGGTTATCATTTCACTGGATGGAGCAATGGCAGCCAAGCGAACCCGGACACGTTGATGATTGACAGAGACAGTGTATTGACTGCCAATTTTGCGAAGAACAGCTACAATGTGGAGGTGAATAGCTCCAACACTACTATTGGCTCTGTCAGTGGAGGCGGTGTATTTGAATACCTCGACACTATTGTGCTGTCCGCAACTGCTGTAAACCCGTACCACTTTGTGCGTTGGAGCGACGGAAACACACAAAACCCTCGGCTATATGTCGTGACAAACGATGCTGTGCAAACTGCATTTTTTGGCATTGATACATTTAGCGTGAATCTTCAGGTTGATAGTGTCACACATGGCACCTGCACTGGTTTCGGCAACTACCCATACGGTTCTGCCGCCACAGCGGTAGCTGTCCCATACAGCGGATACCAGTTCTCTCATTGGAGCGACGGTTCGACGTTTAACCCATATACATTTGCAGTGGTGAACAACGTCCAATTGACAGCATTCTTCTATGCTAATGGTACTCCCTACCAAGACACCTTGATGGTACATGACACGGTGTATGTAGATGTTCTTGTTCATGACACCGCATACATAACGCTAACCGACACATTGTTTTTAACGGAAACAGACACTCTTTGGCTTCATGACACTATATACCTCCCTCAATACATCCACGACACAGTCTATATCACCGAGGAGGGCATCGACGGCGTGGATGCCTTGAATGCCAAGGTGTACAGCAGCGGTGGCCGGATTGTAGTAGAGGGGGCCGACGGCCATCGGGTGACGCTCTACGACATCAGCGGTCGTGTGCTGGCCACCAAGCAGGACGACTACAGCCCGCTACGCTTCGACGCTCCCGCCAGCGGCACCTACCTGATTAAGATTGGATTCTATCCCGCCCGCCGCGTGGTGGTGATAAGGTAACGTCATTTCATATAAAAAGCCATGCTC